>Ga0105239_10000294_pt1 | contig 73640 bp, 67 predicted proteins | sample KBSC44metaG_FD_92761 | JGI IMG/M metagenome (GOLD analysis project Ga0105239, IMG submission 92761) | Corn rhizosphere microbial communities from Kellogg Biological Station, Michigan, USA - KBS C4-4 metaG | ecosystem: Host-associated > Plants > Roots > Rhizosphere > Soil | place: Michigan, USA...
ATATCTGGCCTGGTGCATGATGTGGATGGGTGGCGCCGGGCCCGGTTTAAGTCCCCATCATGGTATCACTCTAGTGGGCTCGCTGTCCTTTGGGATGGACCGTCCATCTGTGTACCTGCTTCGGATTTTTCCCGATACCCTGAGATTAAAAAAAATAAAAAGAAATATTCTTATCCGGACTTTGCTGGTCTCCGTCATGAGTGAATCCTACGGCTGCTGCGACTGCTACGACTAGGACTGCGAATACATTTGGAATCATAGTTTGCCTTGCTTTAGGCCTGTATCAGGGAGGACGAGTCTAGGCCCGCGTCTGAGCTGGGCTGGCGGTATAAACCCGAGGACAGAAATGAAAAGTCAAGACTGCTGTGGATTGATCAAAGGTGTGAGAAACAGGCCGATTGCACTATGGTACTCCGTACATTACCAAATACGGAGTACTTACTCCGTACGAGTAAGTAATTAAGTGGTACGGAATGCGTACTCGGTACCTACCTTGGTAGGACGTCGATGTCTGGGGTAGTCGAGGGTCCTGGTCGCCCAAGGCCTCCTTACCCGCCCTGCTGAATCACTTCGAGTACTCCGTACTCTCTACTGCTAATAATAAAGGAAGGGTTCAACAGGCATGCATCAGTAGACCCGTCTGCGCTTCCATCCTTCACTGACTACATATGTACCTATATACCCATACTCCGTAGGTATACGGAGTACTTAGATTATCTTGGATTACAGCCTGTCCTCTCCCCTTTTGGGGGACTTACGGATACCTGAGGCACCGACGAAGCACCTACGAATCTGTGGCTCCGACCTCGTAACAACAACAATGCATCAGAAATACCTCTGATCAATCCTAGCCTCACATGCCAGTTTCTACTCCTTATTAGTTGACATGGGATCGCTGAGACTGAATAAGAATAAAGCAACTCTGCATCCGAAGCATGCACGAGGTATCCGTAATATCCCACGCAGTGATTTGTCCAGATCCGGCGGCTTTGATTTTGGCCCCCTGGTCTCTATCAGTTGGGTTGGGCCTCGTGGGATGACCGACCTGCCTAGCTCTGAGGCTCGAGCCAGGGCTTGACTCAGCTACTCAGCTTTGTTGTTTCGAGACATGTGCCGTTATAGCCTTTGCTGATGGCCCATGGTGGGTGCATGGCTCCAACAGGCGTCCACTGCCAACAGGTGATGCAGGCAATGGCAGACATCGTGCAATCTTTTCAGGAGAACCGCGCGATAGCCTGACAGCTGGGCACTTCCCCGTTCCTTACCCATGATTCGCCCCGGGGTCGAAATGAAAGGGTCGTTGGTCGTGATAAGCCACAGAAATGGCGAAATGTTACGGACTAATTACAGATGTACCCAGGTACCTATCGGCATTCTCTGCCACCATCGCTCGGTATTGCAGACCCAAGCAATTCCTAAGGCTCTCCATCCACTGAAACGTGCATCGCTGCTGGTTGAATCGGTGATCTCCTGGGGAATTTGGAGATCGCATTCGTAGTGCCATCCATCGTACTACTTTGCAGGATTGGTCTCTTCCCCACGGCCTGATGCTGATAGAGACGTGGGTAACCGGCGAACCACGTCGTTTTCCCGTGTGGATTTTCCATGGATTTACGACGCGCTCTGCAATTGAATCGAGGGATACTACTGCCATTGGGCGTACTCCTACCGCTGTATTCGTACGGAGTACGGAGTACACAGGCACATGTGCTTGGCCTCCATGATAAGCAAGTCACAAACGAGGCGCAGCCAGCCGTGTTTCAGTCAATCTACTCGGTTCTCCGTATCCGCACTTCTGCCATCTGCTTCCGAACTTGGTCGTCTCCTCCTGACATTTTGAGGTAATTGCACAGTGCTGACGGAAGCCTGGGTGATACTACCCCAGTTCTACCGAGTACCACACCCTAATCTCACCCTTCCCAAAGCTGGCGTGGCATGATAAATCAGACAATTCCCGCCGGTCCCACAATCGATAGCTTCTGTTGCCAACACGCGAAGCTTTGATAAGGGAGGTATGTATGCATTACTCCGAACTCGTACTCACTCGCTCGCAGTGGCCCAGTGGGACATGTACGGAGCACTCGTATGTCAAATTCAGCCTGATCTTGGTGGCTGATCCAGCATTCCCCCACAGCGGCAAATTTGTGGGGGAGAGTTTTTCCCATCGGTGGTTCTGGATCGCCGCCAAGGGGATTCCTGGAGGATGATCCCTTCGACAGTCGATCTTCATTCGAGCAGGCACTTCTGTACGACCACATTCCGTGGACAGAGTCCTGGCCCTTTTGAAAATGGAAGAGTTACATTTTGGCTCTGCAACAGGCTGCCAAACCTTCGAGCCATCTACATAGCAACCTTGTTGTTCGTGCACAGAGTTCCCTGGAACTCCGTCCTCAATTGCCTCAGGCTCGGAATTTGGCCTGCACGCCCGGAAATAACCTGCTGTATTGATTGCGGGGCGCCGGCTGGTGGCTTGATACATGGCCAGCCTCCTTCCGAGCGGGGAGGAACTCCTCGGGACGAGGGACTGATTTAGTCTTTCGAACAAGCCACGAGTCTACAACTCACAACTTTCTCGTACAAGCTCTCCAGGTACAAACATTCTATCCAACCGAAATATCCGTGCAGATCTGGGCATATTGCGAGGTGAGCCCATCTAGAGGAGGGAGAGATGAGATCGACCTCGACGAGATGCGGACAAGATGGTCCGAAAACTCTCCCCAGCTCTAGAAAGTTGCACTCTTTCAACGAGGGACCAACGGAAACTCCGTGCTCAATTCCGCACCAAAACACGACCGGGTAAATCTGCCTAAGTGATTCCTTTCCCCTGGGAGCTTTCGACCTTTCTATAATAGGTAACCCCAAGCGCCAACGATGTTTCCCACGGATCTGATTAAATTCGGTCCGAGATAAAGTGTCGAAAGTCTATCGAGGCTCTACGACTCTACGCGGACACTGCGACAGACTATCCTCTCCATCCGCCATGATCAGATCCTCGACACGCAATCTGTTGCTTTGCTACGCTCAAACGCAAAGAAGAATACTATGGTATGTTTATATCGAAGGTTGCCGAATGCCACTACTCCGTACTATGCGGCCCTAATTAAAAGGGTAATTTGCACTTTGAAATTGTTGTGCACAACACCGGTACGGTACCGGGTCTTACGTTAGTCTTCATCGACCTGTACTCGTCCGAGGAGGATGGATTCTTCAACCGACTCTTGCTCCAAACGTTTATCCTCCGATATCGACATAATTTTCCAGTTTTGACCCTTCCACGTTTCATTCCGAGTTGATCCTAACAATACACTGATTTGCGGTCGGCGCTCGCAATACCTGCCTCTCACGTGCCGACAACGCAAAGCAGACTACTCCTTGCATCCTACCAACTACATAGGATCTTGACATTGTCCACACAGCGATACATCCTCAATCTTAGGTCGGATCCGAAGTCGTTTCATCATTCCGAACTTCCGCATCTGAAACCTCAGCAGGACGGATGAGTCAGACATGGTTGGTGGTGAAAATATGGCGGTCCTAGCCCCAGAATCACATCACATGTCAGGCTACGAATTAGGCCGTTCGAGTCATACCGAGCACCGGCCATTTGACCGACTCTCAGCGGTATTGTGAAACCGAGACGGGGACGAAATCCTCATGCCACAGCCTCTCACAACCCACATCTCCCCGATGTGTCGGAATTGCCCACATAAGACTTGAAATGTGGCGGTGACTGAAAGGTGTGTCAAAATTTCCCAGCCTGACTAAAACATTTATTTTTTTTCCACCCAGGAATTAAAATCCCGCGGATGTACCCGCATTATTGTCAGGCTTGGTCCCACACTACTCACCGAGAACTCCATATCGTACCATATTGATATGGAGACTACACATGTGAGATGCATTATCTTTCTCGGGCTATTCAGCTTATCAGGGTGCACGGCCTTGAGGTATGTGTGCGGATTTGGGCCATGTGAAAATATGTGCAAGCTCGGAAGAATTGGCCCGAGCTGGAGCCTCATGTCTACAGTGTGGATTGAATCAGGGGGTTTTCCCGCACATCCGAACAGCGTATTCTTGATAATTCATGGCAGCCAGTGATCCAGGCTAACTTTGTGATGGGTGCGTTTTTCTTCAAGCCCCAGGCGTATCTCAACGTTTTCAGATCAGGCTTCATCCCCGTAAAGGATTGCTTAGGTCCTGACGCAGACTGGGATGGATCCCAACAACAATGCGGCCTGAGATTGATTCTACTGATGGTTTCTAACGACTACATAATCAGCTCACGGTATCCTTCGCACAGGTTTCGGCCTTGTCTCGGGACTTTTCGATTGTTATTTTGAAATTTTCGATCGTGCTGGGATATCATATCGGCCCCAGATGAATGACGCGTCTTCGAGGCGATCGTCGATCATCGATCGAGGAGAGGCCTCCCCCTAATCTTACATATAGCAGACAGCAGAGATCAGGTGACTTGTCAATACTTGTCCTTGTATACAGAGCCGTTGGCCTACTACTGATGTACGAGTATGTCCAAAGGTTACCAACTAACTACCTGGCTTGGGTAGATGCATGAATAGGTAGTAAGTGGTTTACTGTCAAGAAGCTGGCCTCTGAAATTTACCATGCAAACTTGATCAAGGAATTTTGTTGATGGAGCTATGGGGTGTTCGCTACTGCTTGTCCTCCCTCACTCTTAGTTTACTCAAAGCTCGACCTAGGCACTCACCATTATATGAGACTCGACAATATTACCATTATGGTGATCTCTCGCGGGTACATATATATACGCGTACTGCATAAATCAAGCGCGTGTGCAAGAGATGTTTTATCATCTGAAACTGATGCAAATGCTTCTTCCTCTGAGTATGCAAGGTAGGCAATATATACCTCTAACTAGTAGCAGCTTTACCCCAGAATTTGAAGCATTAGATTCCCGGATTAAGCCTGAGCGTCAAGCAAAAGTGTTGATTACCTGTGCCCTCAGGCTGTGTGAGGAGGTACCTGCCAAGACCGAGAAACCTTGAGCTGCCCGATGATATCATATTTCTCCTCATCAAAGTACTATGTACTAAACTACACTGCGCCCGCGCGCGTGTCCCTGACACCCGTTGAATTTCTGCCGACGACGACACTCGACGCTTGTATTACTGCCCACCTCTCTCACAATAATTTAATACGTGCCTATACGAATCTCAAGATATACCATGAATTGAGAGACTTATCCTAATTATACCCAGCCGCGGCAGACCCCCTTGAACTCCAAAATCGGCCGTGTTAAATTCAAAGACGAAAATCATGCCACCCGCCCACAAGAGAAATATCGATGATTCCAGGTCTGAGACTTCGAGTTCGGTCCCTAATCATAAAGATGGAAAGAGCCATGTCGGGACGACCAGTGGCTCGGGAATACCAAAGACCAAACGTGCTGCCAACGGTTCTGCTGCCAAAGCCCCTGTGAACGCCTCGGCTGGACCCCCTCCAGCGCCGGCTGCCAATTCTCTACCAGCCGTGGACAAGGATCCAAAACTTCCTCGTGTATGTCACAAAAGAGTCCTAATTAATGATCCCGATGGACCCAGGAAAGCTGACTTTGGATCGTCATACAGCAGACAGATTGGGCGTCGACTCCCAACAGCGTGCTCCGCACCTACCGGACAGCCTACCGCCTCCACGTCCCCTCTACTTTCTTCTATCCGCACGCCGACATCATATACAACTCGTCACGAACAGCCCTTCGAGCCCCATCGGCAATCCTTGCTCGCCGCAGACTTCGCGAAGAGAAGCACCGAAGACGGAAACATGACCATGCCCGACAACACCTCAACGGCATTCCAACCTCCGAGAAGATCAGCAAGGCCAAGAACAACGCTCGCCACGGCGATAAGGACAAGACAAAGCCAAAAGAATCGAACCCAGATACATCCAGCACAGCAGGGTCCACAGTCGCACAGTCGATCGAGCCCCCGGACGCGACGCAAAGCAGCGACCAGACGCAGACGCAGACTCAGCCTCAGCCTCACCCGCCATCCTCCCCATCCTCCACCTCGACCACGTATGCCGGTCCACGTGAGCCGGCGTCTCAGCTGGCCGTCGCCGTGCGCAAACATTTCAATGCACAGCAGCTCAGCGAAGCCGACACGATCGCGCGTTTCACATATGTAGTCCAGCAAGCCGGCCGCCCTGTCTGGACCGAAGGCTGTGAGGGCGACAGTACCGGGTTCTGGATGGGCAGCCACGGCCGCGAGGTCAGGAAGGCCGACGGCCCTGGTGGCGAAGTCGGCTTTCGTCTGAGATTCCGCCCCTGAATAACTGACCACCCTCGGGGACTCTTGTTAGATGTGGATGACCTGGTTCGATGACATTCGGGCCGATATCATGTTTTCGTGTTTTACTCGCACCACGTTGAGCAAGCGGCAAGGCTATGAATGACTCGGACTAACTCACTGCTGAGTTGATCTGGGATATGGGATATATATGTTTTTCCGAGGCGCTGGCCATGTCTATCTACGGAGTATGGAGTACTCTACTCTATCTACGCATATATTTGTATATTATTACCATGGAGACTGTCTTGGTGACTGGGATGGAAAAGGGGGAGCACTGGAAATGGAAACTGGAAGCCGATGACGGGTGTCCATGGGCGACACAGAGACAGATGTTTTCCTAGCACTAAAGGACATTTCTGTCAACGCACCATGTAGACCAAGATTCAATCAATCAAGCAATCGATGCTTTTCCTGGTATTACTGTCAGTAACAGAGCGAACATATCTCCTCAGCCCATCCAACTGACCTTGCAATGTATCGATGTACGACTTTTAACCCGGCCACACCACGTTGTGGAATAGCCACCTACCGTGCTTCTGTATGCTTATCTTCAAGAGCATGTGCCTTCCCACTCGGCAGGCTAAAGTGTCTGAAATCCTCGCTGAACACCCCTGGCTATGCTGGGCAAGGGAGCGCAAGCACACCCATTTATCCATACATACACACGCCACTCCACCAGGGATAATGTTGCGGGCTGGGCTCCGCCTCGCCCCCGGCCTTGCTCGCTTGCCACCTACCACCAAAGCACCTGCGCTAATATGCTCATTGATATGTTCCTCCTCCTCCTCCTCCTCCTCCTCCTCCTCCTACGAGAATCCTCGAGGGGATATGGTCCTCAACCCGCATGGGGGATTTGGGATTCGCCCTGGCCAACCGGCCAGGCACTCAGGTGTGTTTGTGTATGTATATGCATGGTTCGCCGTGCCGCCGTAGGAAGAGGATCGTTTGCCTGCCTGGACACGTGTGCTGTGCTGTGCTGCTGCCGCGACATGTCTGACTCATCCCCCACGTCGACAATCGAACGCAGCAATGATTTATTTATTCCATGACCGACCGGGCTGCTTGCCCGGCCGAATCTACCTACCTAGATTGCTCGGGGAGATATGCCTCGCTGCTTCGCGCTGATTTTTCCTACGCAAGGTTCGGAAAAGCGGGTCCAAGCAGCTGAGATCGTGAAAAAGGGAACTATTATCAAACAATCCCGTTGTGTTAGAATCCGCTTTCAGCGGGCTCGTCACACTTCTATATTCAGATCCACGAATTCTTGTTTGCCACAGCCTCACGTGTTTGGTTTTCAGAGTCAGATGATGAATAGGGGCGACGACGGAGGACGGAGGACGGAGGGGGGGGGGAAACGAGGTAAACTTGTGGTTTGTGACTTTATCTTCTCCTCAAAGCCCTTGCGGTGAAATTAATCGAATCACCCCGACTTTGAGGACACGCGATGGTGACGAACAGCGTCTGTGGTGGCGACGCGGGGAGTTCTCCATACGGGTGCGGTAGGGCGCATAAGAGGACGGTGGAATATTTGTCCATTGATGGGAAATATCTGTTTCGCGGGGGAGATGGCCACTTCACACTGATGTTCACGATCTGGTACCAGGTCAGTGTACGTGGTTAGCTACCCAAGGTATGCATCCATGGCAATTGAACATTATTCAGCGTCTAGCAAGAGTAAATAGATATACATGCGGTTTGTTGGAGCCGAGAGCCCGTCCGCATGTACCTTGCCATTGAAGCAGACGTGCGCTCCGGAAAAGCTGGCATTTTCCAGAGGCGCAGGAAGGATATGTGAGATTTTGACATGCCGTGAGGTACATGACACGTGCATATTGCTCACCTCCTTTTCGTTGGCGTTGACGAGGCACGTCTAGGGGTTTGGGGGAAAGCTCACAACATTGTGACACCTTCGCTGAAAGAGATCTGGATATGTCATTCAGAGGGAGGAGCATGCGCTGCAAGTGGGATGGCGTTAAGGCCCAGTTGTCAATTTCTTCTGCCTCGCAAGGTGGGCAGGCTGAGTGGCGTGGCCAGCTCGCTGATGGGGAGGGATAGTGCTAGAACAGCAGCAAGTCTTCCACGGAACAAAGAGTTGGAGGAAGGCTGCATAAGTGGCAGTGGCGCGGTTCCCAGCGACTATTTGCTGTAGATTCCAGTTGCTTGATTCTGGTGCTGAATGTTCACACCTGCCACCTACCTGACGGTCAGTGCTGGGAATTGAAGCAGGAGGGGAATGGACACTGTTGTTTCAGTACACCCCTGGTAGATGCGATGTTTCGACAGAATACAGCTGCCGCCAGTGCTGCCAGCAACCAAGGATTGTAGGATTTGTTTCTTCGGCGATCCAATTGGTATCACATCAGTGAAGTGCACGTGATACACTAGCAAGTCGAGCTATAAATGAGCGTGGTGTTTAACCTTCAAGCATGAGTCTTTTCACTTCGGAAGGTTAGGACAGTATTAAATCAGCAAGGGGGCCAAGACACGCAAAACCTTTGGATGCCGAATGGAGAGCAATACTAACATGCATTGATGGTCAGCAATTTCGCACCTACCCTGCCTCCCTTTCCTGGGTCCTGTGGGCGTTTGCCACAATTCCATCCCATGACAGGGCTCCATGCATAGGTAGGTAGTTACCTACTACCTCCGTAGGCATCGATGACTTACATCTTGGCACGACACATCAGTGCCTTTTCGAGCGCACAAACAAAACCTTGTGAAGCCTTCGACATCGGCTGCCTATTATCTTTGGTGGGGAGTTAAAGCTAGAGTCATAGCGGTGAACACCAGACCCCCAACCACTAGCATCATCATCCCACAAGCTGGGTCGGGACTGCCAACATCCTACGTGACGCCATGGAGACGAACACGTAATGATGCTCTAGCCTTGTCGCATTCCGAGATGAAATTCGTTCACAGATTCTGAGAATCTCAGTCTTCACTATTCCCAACAATTTTCGAATGCACTACAATATCCTCGATATTCGACGTCGTGTGACAAGATTGACAAGCTCAGAGGTTGCACAGCCTGGCATCAGGATGTCGTTGAAGCTCTCTTTTGTTTCAGTACTTCACTATCGAAGACATGCCACAATACGAGTACAGGTGGTGAAGATTCAATCACAGTCCGCCTTGTGGATATTCCTAAGACCTACCATTATATTCCTCTGAAGTTTCATGAGTGCAAACGAAGTCGATACCAGGATTCGCTGCACCTGTACGTTATGCTGGAGCCGCGCTCGCTTGCCCATCCATCTGAATTTGTAGATAAAAGGTCCTTCCAAGATCGTGATCGTTCATTGCGCCTTCCTGTTGTTTCCGATGGTTAATGAGGGGGAGAAGCGGTGTAGTGAGCGGTACTGTATTTCCCTGCCTTTGAAGCGGAAAAGATGCAGATCGAATTCCTTGCCTAGAACTGTCCAATTGTTGAAGTCCTGCGGAGACGTGCACAGTGTGCTTCGGTCACGGGAAGCCGAAGGGTAAGAGTCAAAGCATGACTCTTCACCCCAGGAGCCGTGCTCCTTATTCTCGTGCGGCGGTCAGGACTCAGGCCTCAGGAGAGACCAGGCGCGGCGCACTTGTAGAAGGGAGCGTTTAATTTCGTCGGTTGGCAGGCAAGGAGATCGTGTTTCATCAGCCCACGCTGGGGGTTTCCGATCATATTGTGGATGAGAGATGTGGCGGATGGTATGATCCTGGTAAATGCGGAGCATCGGATCGCAGGAGACTTTGGAAGGTAGCCAGTTGCACACCATCGGGTGGTATAATTAATTTACTGCTCACGTGTTTCCTTTTTTGGATCGGCTGTGTGCCTGCCCGAATCATTCCTGCGAAGGCCCAACAAATCCTCGCGAGCTAGGGAATGAAGACACTTACTGATTGCTCAGCTCTAGGAGACCGCGAGCAACAGTTTTTCTTTGTGTGGCAGTCAGGAGTCTGTGGGTAATAGTACCGAACAGTGCAGACCACGATAATAGTCTAGTGTTTCTTTGTGTGGGGCATGAAGTACAGCGTACAGAGAGTCCTTCCTTCTATTGTCGGGGAGGCCATATCGAGGTCCGGAACCCAATGCAGGCTAGCAGTAGCTGAAGCGAGACAGTTGATTCTGCACGATGCGGGTTCGTCCGGAGACTCGGTACTTGTTGGCAATATTTTCTGGTCCACATCAGCAGGAAAAGTTGCAAGCAGTGAATAGGAGAAGTAGCGGTGTGTTACGAGGCTGGGCCAGGATGAACTTCGGGCTCAGACGGTTGAGAAACACTCGTGATGCCACAGGTTTTCAAATTAGCAATGGATTTTGGTTTCTTCTTGCAACACGGGATGTGAGAAGAGTCACGGGTGATTAAGGATGAAGTTGAATTGGTTCAGGAAAGTAAGATGGTGCCCATGGTGATGTTGGGCAGTGGTTTGAGTCTGGGGTAATGGTTGGGATCGCTTGATGTGGCTGTCATGAGATCATGGTGCCGATGTTAGGCCTGGCAGATGTCTGAGGAGGCAGCCAGGAGGGCCAAGGAGGTGGTAAGAAGAGGAATGATGTAAGCGCTTGAGAAAGGCATCGAGCATGGACGATGAGGGAGCGGAATAGAGCCAATGGGGAAATTGAAAGGGATGGGAATTACATGGAATCTGTTCATGCCCAACCTGAGGCGACAAATCGAACCTCAGAGCCAGGACAGATGGATGTGAGTGGCCATGACGCAGGACGTTTGGGAAGAGATGTTGAAAGGTGCAGTAGTCTCAGTAGTGCAAGGTTTGAAGGAGAAGCGAGAGGCGCTGGGCGTGGACAACAACCACGATACGAATGCACGTGGATGGAGTTGGGCAGGTGACGACGAATAGTGGCTGCAGTCGGAGATTTTCCCAGGAGTGCCAGTGGTGGAGAGGATTTGTGATATATGCTCAAAGTCGGAAACGATGCCATGAATAGGAGAAGGGGAGGCATTCTTTTTGACAGCTGAACAAGATGATGCGATGCCGCTACGAATCTACGATTGAACGAAGGATGACGCGAAAAGGAAACGAGTACGGAGTACTACCTAATACTACTATGTACTCCATACATACATAGGTATACTAAACAATTGCGCTGTTGGGGTAATACATACTTACATAGGTAGTTAGTGGTATATACGGTAATTGGAAATAGAACGAAATGGTACCCCGTTCTAGGCAGTAGGAGGTAGCTATTAGGTACTCCGTACTCCAGACTCCGTGCCTTACAGTACCCGGGTAATCCGTATACGTAGCAATCCGCACCCACTCTGAGCAATCAATAAGTAATTATGTGCATCCCAAATTGGACGTTGGGCTTCTGTCGAAATGTCAAACTGTCAAACTCTTCGTCTGCCTTGCATCGAGTCTGCCTTCGCCTAAATATAAGGGTGGGATACGAGCATTAGGAAGGGGACCCCAAGATCCCAGGGCCCCAAGACCCCAAAGTTGCCCAAGCAAGTTAAAGCGAACACGGGTATTCCGCAAGGAATGTTCTAGTTATCTGGTAAGCCCGAGGGCCCCCTCGTGGCCTGCCTGTCAGGACTTTGGGCGACTCAGACTAAGGCTAAGGCTAAGGCTAAGGCTAAGGCGACGGCTGGGGAGGAATCCGCAGGGGCGAGGGGCCACCCATTACTCACGACCTAGGCAGTTAAGGAGTACCCTAAGTTAGGTCGGCACAAGGTAGGACGAGGGCAGAGAGGGCTGTATTACTGTACTTGGTCCACAGTCTCTGCAGTCTGCGGCAGCAGCAGGGAGGAATCCCCACCCCTCACCCTGCGTCACTGTGCCCGCCCAAGGAGTGATGGTCAGGCTGCACTTCTGAGGTCTCAGGCATTCATCAGGCAGACGGAGCCCGGGGGGAGAGCTTCCTTTGCATTAGAGACGCCCCAAAGGCCGTAGTGTTATAGTTATTGGGTGCTTCGTTGAACAAGTGCTGGTAAGTGCTGGGGCCAGCTGGAAAGCTTTCCCTGGCCTCCAGCCTGTAGCCTCTAGCCACTCCGTCCCACTAAGTAGCGACTCGCTGGCCAGTTGCCAGCAAACCCGTCTGTCTAGCCCGATTTGTCAACTTGGTAGAACGGGTAGGCTGGGGGGAGTTACTACTGACTACGGGCAATCCACCGTCCACCACTAACTACTAACTACTAACGCCAAACACCAACTTGCTTCTCAAACACTCTCAATTCAACTTCTCCGACCAAGTACGGAGTCCTATACAATATTACCGACGACCAGCCCTTCATTCCTGTGGCCCCGTCCGCTCCTGTGCCTTTTGGCCTTGCACAAGCGGTGAACCCAGTCAACCAGCATCAAAATCCACATCTGGTCCTGTTACTGTTTTGCTCGCCTCACTAATTCATCGACCTGGAATCCAACCGTCGGGGTCAGACCCAGACCTGCAGACGGCCAGCTAAAGACCGCTTCCCAGCCAGGAATTGCATCAACATCAGCCATTTCTCAATACTTCCCACATCTGTTCACCATCCTGCAATTTGAATGAGAATTCTGTTCAGCTCAATTCCATCTATTTTCCGCCACACTGGGTACGCTATTACGGAGTACACACTACCGAGTACTTGTCTTGCCATCGTCAACCATCTGGAACCTTGTGCATCCAGGCCACACCGCCTTGGGCCAGCAAAGCCACACGACCACGTCTCGCCCACAAGTCACAACTCTTCTATGTTCCATCGCCAATAACATCGTCTCTCGCCCTCTGGCATTCATCACAATATCCTCGCTGTACCACCACAATCAATGTCCGATTGCCATTTATCCGTATCTTGCTGCTGCTGTGTGACCCGGCCATCGATATTCGGCCGAGCTTGTTGAGGGTCGTTGGAATTGCCCCTCACCTGGCTAACCAACTCCAACCACCATCGGCCCTCACAATATGAAAAAGAGAATTCACAATGTTGATTCACCCTTGAGACAAGTCGAATCCGAGCCACCTCAGCACAAGCACCCATTCGCCTCGGGCATGTGGCAGAAAATCCATCATTTCTTTGCCAAAGATGACCCGACTCAAAGTCCCATCGAGTGCTCCGAGGATGACCAGTGGCCTGCCGACTGGGATCGTTCCGGTCCCTATAAAGGCGATAAAGGCGATCAATCCTCATCGAGGCCTGTGGGAGTTGGACTCCCTAGACAGGCCACCTTCAGACGCCAGAATTCAGAGAGACGGGACCGACTTCTCGCCATTGAACCCGGGCATGCCGAACGAAGAGCCGTCTCTTCCACCCGAAATGTATCAACATCATTACCTCGACCTAGGGCAACTTCATCGCCCCCGAATTGGGAACCCGGCCGGGTGTCTGCTCCTGCCATAGCCAATACCGCCAGGGCTGAAGCCGTCACGGTCGATTCCAATGTTAGCCCACCCCCCGCTTCGCTTGACCCAATTCTCCAAACTCTGCCATCAAACGACCTGTGGTCTCAAAATGAAAATCGACCTCCTCGACCTCCCTCGACTACTTCTTCGGATCCATCTCATTATGGCGATAGACTTGTGGTTGATGATAAAGCCGATCTTCGCGCAGAGCTCGACAGTCGGTGGATTCTTAATCTGAGTATGCACTTCAGAGATAAGTCTGATCGTGAGAAATTCTTCGTTACCTATGCTCAGACACCTAATCATTGGCGCCGCGTTACCATTTCATGTGATTATCGCAACGCTGAACCTGGATCTCTTGAAATGGACTTGAAGGAGCTTCAATTCCAGCGAGATAAGAGTTTGCAGATCTACGAATCGATCCGTGACTCACTACCTGAGATCCAGTTCTATGACACGGTCACAAATCTCAAATTGGAAACCACTGATGGTAGGTTGCATGTCCACGTCACTGAGGATGTGAATGAGATAATCCCGTACCCACCCCGAACCACCATCGCCCATATACTCGACGATGCAGAGTTCCAGCCGATGGAAATTCGAGAAAGCGAACTGATGTTTGAAGCTCATCTATCTGGGTTTGTGTACAAGATCAGATACAAGGGTAAGGCCTATATCAAAAAGGAAATACCCGGCCCAGACACTGTTGATGAGTTCTTATACGAGATCAACGCCTTGCACGCACTTCATGGATCCAGTAATGTTATTGCGCTCGAGGCAATCATTGTTGATGATGCGCGGGAGACAGTCAAAGGTCTCCTTATCAGCTACGCTGCGAGAGGCGCGATTGTGGACCTTCTCTATGACAATAGGGGAAGCACTCCTTGGGAAGATCGATGTCGATGGGCAGAAAATGCAGTCCGTGGGCTCAGCGAAATACATGAAGAAGGTTATGTCCAGGGCGACTTTACCTTGTCAAATATTGTCGTCGACGATGAAAACAACGCCAAGATCATTGACATAAACAGACGCGGGTGTCCTGTGGGATGGGAACCTCCAGAAATCGCGGTCAAGATTGCAAGCAACCAAAGAATCTCGATGTACATTGGCGAGAAGTCTGACTTGTATCAGCTGGGCATGACACTCTGGGCTTTGGCAATGGATGATGACGAGCCGGAAAGGCATGCACCGCCCTTAAGTGTGGATGAATTCCCTTCGGAGGTACCGGACTGGTATCAAAGCATTGTTCGAACCTGCCTATCCACCCGCCCGCGCGACCGCCTCTCTGCGAAGGAGTTGATTGACTTGTTTCCCGAGGGCAGCTCCACCTCATCAGGGACAAGGTCCACACAGAGAAAGCCGCAATTGAGGCTGTTGGCTCCCAAGGAATATATTGACCCTGCGGATGCGGTTGAGAGGGACGACCTTGAGCGATTCAGCCACAACCACCAAGAGATTGATTGTACTCCTTACTCTCCAGAAAGCTCAAGGGATGACTACACATTCACCTATCCCAAATCCTCCAACTATGAACTTGAGAGCGAAAGCTCAGCATATGACAGGCCAAGAGGTAGAAGACCGCCAACTAATTTCGCGCATCTTGGAACCCACGAAAGACGCCATTGGATTCCCGATATTGAAAATGAAGAGTCGATTGAGGAGTTTGAGCCTAACATCGTTGCCATCTCTCCTGGCATGGACCGCGAGATATATGATGAGGTTGACTTGAACGGTCACGCATACCTTGTACGCCGTGGCACGTTCAACCTCGAGGAGATGCAAATCCTGGGAGATGATGCAAACGCAGAGCGACAATTCGACGACCGGGCATTGCAATTTGACAGCGAATCTGTTGATATTGCCGGACCTTTAGACCCCAACCAGCTCTATTCTTCCAGACAACCTCCACTTGTTACGAGAAACTCTACAACATCGGATATAACACCTAGAGGGAGTCAAACTGTTTTGCCCACGTACAGTCCTTCTCCACCGGAAGAGTATCTTGCGGATTCAAACGTTGCTGTGGACTTGAATGCTTTGGGTAGTCATCCGGACCTGATTCCTTCTGTAGCACGAGGAGAGGAGAAGGAGCTTGGACAATGGAAATCAGACGACCGATGCCCCCCAAGGCTGCCTTATGAAGACAGTGGTTATGATGAACCTCTAAACCTTGGTGATGATCTCAGCACCCATGATGCGTCTAGCTCAAACACTGAATTCGCGGGGGCATACCACGAGCAGGAGAGCGAGTCTTGCGTCGTGAATACTCCTGCTTCGGAACAACGTGTCAGGCAGGTCGGGGATATTCCAGACGCTACTGAGCCTCCCAATGTCCCGAGTGATTGCTTCCGCTACAGCAGCGAGATCATGCTAGAACTTACTTCGCAATCTCCCTCTAATGAAAGCCTGGGCCAGGAAATCCCACTGTCGGAGAGTTTTTCGTTCAGTGATGGACGAGGAGCGAATCGGAATGAGGACGCTGACGCAGCTGGTTCCCAAATGAATCTGAGTGCAGCCATTTTAACTCCCGCAGGCCAAGGTGTGATCGAAAATCCAGTCAAGATTGAAGATGTGAGCGATCCCAGCACTCAAACGCTCATGAAGGCAGACGTGACAGCCCCTCCGGAGCCTGAGACCGTGACTGGAAATCCAAATCGGAGTGAAAACACTGATGATAGCAACGTCCAGAGGGACGCGAAGACAGATATCAAATTGCTTGCAAACCCGGAACCTGCTATAAGTTCGGCAGTCAACGAGGCAGATGACGCGAATACACCGACAAATGATCAAGCCGCTTCTAAAAGTCCGTTGATTCCAGTAGGGATCGAACAAGACAGCGAAGCTTTCTCTCAGCCGTCCATGACCACGACTGCGGAACCCAATACCATTGGCTATTCAACTGATGTCACAACAGTGCCCCCGGCCCCAGTTGATATAGATACGCATATTCCTGCGATGACAGTTAAAGTGATGAGTCCCGCAGCGACCTATGAGTTCAGAGCCGAGCCCCTTGAGGAACCACCTCAAAAGCAGCAACATATAGTTGAGGAAACAGGGACAACCTCATCACAAATTTCGAAGGTGTCGTCCGAGCCAAAACATCAATTCTCTCACCCTGAGGCCCTTTATCATCCACTTCAATAAGAATTCTCTTCCACTTTCAAAGCGCTAGGAGCGACGAACGACCTCCTGTACCGGATCTGAATCCTTGCCCAATACCAATGGCAATCACACAGCAATGTTTGATCATTACCATTGATGGCGATACCAGGAAACGAAGCCGCGTTGTGAATTATCTCCATGCAGTCATGCTCCTGCCTGTGTGCTTGATCCTTGCAGCACTTCCTGCTGCAGGGATTGAGCAAAGACGGCTATTTTTCAACTTTCAGCTGCCACCTACAAATTTAGCCATGATGCGAACTTTTCCACATTAGAACAACGAAATCTACGAATCCTAAAGACGAATGATTCCCATGACAGACATCCAGAATACCAGCCGCAAGCTTTTACTATTCCCCCAACTTTTTTTGGACAACATTCAGTATTGAATTTATTAAAGCGAAATGATACCATGGATCAACTCCAATGACCGCGAGGCATGTTTTATTCTTCTTCTCCATCGGAAATTTTACCAGCGTGTTACTCAAGAACGAATGGGGGGTTGGCGGATCGGACAGTAAAGCATTGGGCCGGGTGGAACTAGCGGTCATTTTTATCTATTCATTTAATAACCATCGCATGGGATGCATTGCTTTTGCTTTTTTGCTTTTTATTTGGAATTTACCTATACATTATCTGGAGGAAGTGGGGGGGAGGGGGCTTTCGAATGGTGCTCTCTGATCAAAGGGTCGGTTGCGAGACCGGTCCACAAACATCAATCACTATGACCTAGCGTGCTCTTAAGCGCTATGTTGAGAACACACTGGCAGGGGAGGGGGCGGAACGATATTTGATACGTTGGATGTTGGTTGTCCCACTGCCTTTATTCTGTTATATGAACTCCCCACACAATGACTACTGTAGCTTAGGGTTTGGCTGTTGACAGCGTACTGGTTCCCTTTTTTTGTTTCTGGTGGAGGAGGACTTTCTCATTGTTAGCTATCCTTGAATTGTGGAGAAGAAACCGAGAGGAGGGAAGAGCAACGAAAGCAATTTACGTTGGAACGTTGAAACGACCAAAATTGACTTACGATTTGCAAACTAAGACAATGAAAGACCAACCAATGACTGACGACGAATTGAAATGAGAAACTGCTACTTGGAAGTCTTTAACTTCCTGCTTATTATATATCTGCTCCCCTTTTAAGGCTTCCCAAGCGTTTCCGTTGGTGCCTTGCAGTCGAGTGGGTTAATGGATGGGATGGGACACTATTTTAATCGTGGGTTAAGGAAGGGCAGGTCAGGGCAAGGCAAGGCAAGGGAATGCAGGGAAAATGTATAGGTACCATGCTATAGGTACCTATGGAAGGAAACGGAGCCCCCAGTTTTGATAAGGAGGGGGCTCCTTGGGTAAGACACCCAATATTTGCGGGATATGGACAGCAAAATCGAGTCCCGCAAGGAAAGCAAGGCAAAGCAAAGTTGCAGCAACAGTGCCTCAAGGTGCTTGGTACCTTTAGACAGCACGCACTACGACTCAGATGCATGCAGGCTAGGAGGGGGAGGCAAAAAGTGTGCCTACTCGTACTCGGATGAAGGGTAGGCACACAGGGGAAGGTAGATACGTAGCAAGCCGGGTTTTCAAGGTGAGGAGAGCACAGCACTCACATACTACTCAATCACGACACGATAATGACAGCTCATGCTAAATGCCAAAAATTGCAAACGAATTCCAAACACCAAAGCTCGGGTATTGATCGAGCTTTTTCTTGTATTGATTGAATCTTTGGGTCTATCTCTGCTGTACCAACCAACACCTTCGAAATGTATTCTGGTTGTATTCCTTGGTCTGGGATGCAGAGTATGTAAGGAATTTCACGAGGTTTCGTTTCTCTAGGGATCGGCGGTTGTAGATCGATGTTACCCATTGCAGGCATCCCGCGATCAGCTAGGGAGAGAGAAAGGGACGGGACAATCGAGGAGGACTGGCTTCCGACGGTGGTACAATGTACCAGATAAACCCTTCGGACCCAGCGGGCGTAAGAACCTCTGGAGGGTTCGCACGATCGCCACGAGAACCTTCCTGCGCTGGAAAACGTACGAGAAAATGGGTAGAAATTAGGACGTGCATGGGTTTGGGAGATGTGTCTTTTGGCGATAGGTTTGCCGTTTGGGAGTGAGGCGTGGCCGGTGTGTGGGAAATAAGCTGCCGCTGTCCGCTGCCCGCTGCCCGCTGCCCGCTACCGAAGCGTAGCTAGCATCGGGTCTAGGTTGGGCTGTTGTACATAATATGATAGTTTGAGTCAAAACGGCTTGCGGACCGTAGAGTATCTGAGGTAGCGCCCATGGAGAGCTTTTTTGCTGTTTGTCATCCTTGTCGCTGCAATTTGTTCGTTCTCCAGAGCCGATGCTGGCAGTTTGTTTTGGGACGATTCGCCCCTATTCCGAGGGGATCGAGATACTCGGATGGTTTCTCAGTCATCCGCTCCCTTTTGCCTGATGTGCGTCAGCGCAAAAGAGGAACAGAGCCTGGGGATGTTGATGTTCAAGGTTGAATTGGGATGCCCTCGGCACAGATCAGGTCGAGGTTCCTGCCGATGAAGACGATTTTGCCTTCTTTGGGGACTGCGTCCGGGTCCGGGTCCTTGTCCCGTTCGTCCTGGGCGCGTGGCGATGGTTCGATGATCTCAAAGATTTCCCGTACCCCCTGCACCACTCTTATCGTATCGTCTGTGAGCACCACGAGTCCTTTCGTGCGGTGGATTTCGTATTTGCGTGCCTTTCCTGCTTGTCGTTCATTTGATTCCCACAGGATTGTCTCGAGCCAGCCTTCAAGGAGAGGAAGCTTTTGCACATCAAACACAGGGAGCGGAAGTGTGATCGTGGAGATGGTGTGGTCTAGGTGAGAGTGACCTTTGGATGAGAATGATGGGCCTTCTGAATCGCTGGGAAAGGTTGAGTAAGCGGACAGATCGAGAACTGTGCCGGAGAGGCTTTCCACACGGGAGTGAGAAGTCATTGTGAGCTTTGCCAGACTGTTGATCGAAGTTATCCGCGTGCGTACATTTGAGAGCTCAGAGGGTTCGACGAGGTCAGTTTTGTTTAGTATTATCACATCGGCGTGGGAGATTTGTAAATGAGCAGTCGTGAGGAGGGGAGTGTCATGATGGTGGCTCTCCGTTTCTAGTTCGGTCTCGGGAATTTCTTCTGGTGCCGGTTCGTCCAAACTTTTGAGGACATTCTTCGCGTCTACAACCGTAACGATGCCGTCGAGGTATATACTGCTGCCCAACCCTTCGTCCAGCCAAAACATCGGTGCAATATTTCCGGGATCTGCGACTCCTGTTGTCTCGAGGAGGATATAGTCAAAATCCTTCTGACGATCCACAAGGGATTCAAGGGCTGCTACCCCAGAGTCTTTGACGCTGCAGCAAATGCAGCCATTGGCGAGGGGAATCCATTCAGTCGAAGACTCGGAATCCTTAGAAATGGTCAAAGACTTCTCAATATCTGCAGTGTTGCCAAATTCTGTAAAAGCAGAGCAACATTAGTCATCCTTTGGCATGCACGAATTGAAAGGTTTGATTATGCTTGATATACGACCGTGACTGCTTACCATTCAGCAGGACTGCTATCTTCTTCCCATGTTCGGCCGTCAAAATATAATTCAGCAATGTCGTCTTGCCAGCACCAAGGTAACCTTTCACGAAGTTGTGAGTGTCACGGTCGGTGCGTTAGAACGTAAATATTTCCCATACCTGTGACAATAGTAATCGGTACCTTTTTGATGGACTGATCTACTTTGACCGTTGAGGAATTCAAATTATTGTCTTCGTTTGCGTCAATGAGAATTGGGATCTCCTCGTCATCCATGATTAATCGGAACAGTGTTCCTGAATAGATGCAAAGGATTAAAGAAAAATGGCGGGATGTAGTCAGTGTTAAGACCACATGATGAACTTGATGTAGAGTCGTTCGCATGTTTGAAGCCCCCCCATGTGCATAGGATCTGAACGCCAAGCCTCGCCACGTTCGGCTAGTTCCGGTTGCTCCATGAAATATACGCCGCTTTTATAACACCAACTTACGCTAACTATACACAGAATCTCTGCCGGTCCACGAATGGCTCCCCCTTGGCTGCACCAATCGCGGAGGAGACTGCGAGACTGACGATCACTACAGCCAGAGAGGCTTTTGGCATTTCCTCTCCTTCTGGTGTCAGGGCACGCAGTGTCCAAAAGTGGGTCGGCAGTATTGTGGGCGCTGAAGACCCAAAGGACGACGATAGCGACGACGACGACCTGCGTGCCCACCAGCAACCAACAGGAGAGGAGCGTGCCTTCTCTCCAGAGCGTTGCGTTTCCTCGTGGTCTCACCCTCATCCCGCAGGTCACAACGACGAACCTCTCCCTTCCCTTCCTCTCCTCCTCCCTCCTCTACTAGCATCATGGCCGCAGCACACTCCCGCATTTCGCCTTCAAGCTCCCCACGCCTCCCTTCCCCTCCTCCTATCCCAGAAGTACAATTTGGCCCAAAAAGCCCAGGAATTAGTGACATGAACGAATTTCAACTCGAAACCTCGTCCAAACCAGATGAAGGCTCTGCGAGACGAATTAGACCTGGCACGAAGGCCGCGGATATGGTTATGGGTCCACCACTGGTTCCTCTCAGTCAGGTACGGCACGGATCTCGCATTTGTTGCGTATTAGATGTACTCGCTAACCCGATACCTTGCCAGCTTGATTCACCCTTTCAACTTCAAGAGCACCTCAAAGCCCTATACGCAACATTGATACACACCGAAGCCTCTGATCAAATCATCCCCATCACTAAAGAAACCGCTTTGCAACTCACCACCCCTCCACAACTAAATGAAGCCGAGTCAGTGGATAGAAATCTCTGGCTTTATGAGCTCTGTCGATTCCTCACACAGAAGGCAAACATTGTCTCGATCTTCCTCATGAACGATACGCCTGCCTGCTCAAGTCAGACCTGTCCTGAAATGAGAGCCAGCGAATGGCAGTATTTATGTGCCGTCCATGACCCTCCCAAGTCGTGCTGTGCCATTGATTATTGCAACCATACACTTGATTGGGCTGCGAATGTCCTCACAAGTCCGAGAAACTTCCCATCGCGACTGGCTCTGGGCGGTGAAGGGGGGAACGCCACGAGCAGCATGAAGCACCTGACGAACATCTTCCGAAGAGTGTACAGGATCTTTGCGCATGCTTGGTTTCAACATCGTGAGATCTTCTGGTCCGTCGAAAGCACTTATGGCCTATACATCCTGTTTAAGACAGTATGTGATGAATACCATCTCATTCCTGAAGACAGTTACACGATTCCAGCAGAAGCTGCAGGCGCTCAAGCAGCAAGCGATATTTCACGCCAGCCACTAAATGATGGTTCCTCGCAAGTTCAAATCCTGCGCAAAGAAGCCTCGTTAGAATCAGGAGATGGCATGAACACTCCACCAGACAATAATTCTTCTCTGTCAATCGCACTAAATTCAGCAGCCACGGCACGCCGACACAAACACAAACACACGCCTAGCACTGGAAGCCTGGTAGACACTATTACGGAAGGTCTTGAAGAGGAAGAAGATTCCACTCAGACTCCAATCGAAGTCGAAAAGCCATCAGGTCAACCTGAGGTAGCTACAGAGACTAATGTTTCCGATATTCCGCAGATAGAGAGAGATCCATCACCAGATAGGCAATTGCCAAAGCTCGATCTTAGTGCTATTGTACCTAAATACGAGCCTCGAGCACCTGAAGATCCAACGCCAACCCCTATCCCTGGTGACGTCGATCCTCTCTCGACTGATGCATCGAAAGATCAAGACAATATTGACGCACCCGGGGAAAACAAAGAACCAGTGGCCGAGGTTGCAAACGTGGAAATGAAGAAGGAGGACGACGATGAGGAGGAAGAAGTCAGATCACCATCAGGGGGTAGTATCCGCACGGGTGGCTCTGATGTTCTACAGGCCATATTGGGGCATATCTCAGATGGAGACGATGATGAAGATGAGCGAGAACGTGAGCGACGGAAGAGTACTGCTTCTGATTCCAGCTTCTCTGGTAGGCAGAGCATAGGAAGTGTGCTAGGAAGTCCCTCTGCGCTAGAAACAAAGATTGAAATTACTGCCATTGAGGAAGACGACGAAGAAGATGCACCACCGTCTGAGGCGAGGAAAGACCATGATGGGGTCGCAGCCAGCAACTGATGCATCGTGGCGAAAGGTATTTGCACTCCCTTGACTAAAAGGTTGGAGACAGCAGTCCTCATGTCAATGAGCTTTGCAGCGGGAAGCCGCGAGTGGAACAGATTCGGATTCGTTTGCACAGACTTCTTCTCAGTCCTGTGATCATTGCGAAGGAGGAAGAAACGGAAATACCCATGCCTTACCAAAGGCCGGAATATATACCATCATCTCCAACGGAATGGATGGTGCTGATGAGTATTGGAAGTAGCCCGGTTATTATTAGAACTGACCATTTCTGGAGCCGGGAAATCCAGAACAATACAATTGGGACCTAATACGCACCAAACCCTTCCACGGCAATTTGACGCGGACTTCCTCATAAATTTCCGATGAGTTTATAAACACGTGCCTACATATATAGACATTCCTCCTATGCACATTGTGAGGATGTAATATATGTGGGTAGCAGATGGTAAGGACGCCTCCTAACATAGATCCCATGACTCCTGAGTTTGAATAATTGCGAGGGAAGAAGAAATACGGACTTTTCTCTCCTCTCACTTTTTACTACTGAATTCTGGTTGTGGGACTTTGTGTGTCTCCTCTCGTGATACAGTATCGGCTTTTATTTCCACACCTCATGCTCCCGAGTGAAACCACATGTTGCCTCCGTCCTCCCGAGTACCGGCTTTGATTGATTGATTTCTTCCTTCCTTTCTTCCTGCCTTCCTTCAGCTTCCGCCTGGATATCCCGGGCGCAGCTTGGCCATGCGCGGCTCGATGAGCGGGTGCCATTGTGCGAAGAATGTGATTGCTGTTGCGCGTAAGGGAAGACCCGCGATGTTAGCTAGCTGGTTCACTCTCCCTCCCTCTAATACTTCCCGGATACGAAGGGGTGGAATGCCTGGATTGGATGGAGATGTGCTATGTTTACGTACCCCACATGATATAACAACTAGCGAAACTGAGGATCAGGGAGCTGCGCCATATCCTAGAGTTTTCCACATGTCAGTGATAGCTGGTGCCAGCTTGCGGGGAGAGCCAGCCGCAATCGTAAGGGGTGTGGGGAGTGAACGTACGTCTGGTTCTCGCCCTTGGGGCTTAGAAACCACGCTCCGACGCTGAGTCCAACCACGATCACCAGGCCGATGAGGATTGACCAACTGTAGTATTGTAGAGAAGACGTTAGTGGTGTTGCCTTTTTTCGATGCCTTCGAAGGAAATATGAGCGGTAGATGGCAAAGGATCTGAATGCGCAGATATGGCTGGATAGCGGCATGGAATCCTGTGTATTGCTTGGGCATGTTGGTCTAACCACCCTCTTGTACAGCCGAACAATGTTGAACAAGTCACATTCAGGCTGCTTGGAATGGCCGCCAATGTTGTCGATTTCGATCCAAAGCGTCAAGAAAACATGCTATTCCAGGATTTCATACTGCCCAGGCTGTCGATGAAGTAAGGTGATGGCTTTGGAGCTGTCCAGTCCAGCTGCATGGAGGGTGTTGTATGGAGGAATGGGCAAGTAATGCACGCCATCCAGAGCCCAATCTAGCCAATTTCAAGGGACACGACATACCCGTTTGCCATTAAGTGATATAGACCTTATCTTTCGAATTCCTATGTGTACAATCTCGCCCTATTGCCTTCCCACTGATTGTGGAGTTGTCACTCGAGGTATTTAGCAAGGGTGCCTGGGGAGGGAGCGAAGCTGGTCGGATGATGGGCCCGGAGGCAATGTGGAATGCGTTGGGGATTTCCAGTCCACAAATAGAGCAGAATGGATCAAGGCACAGATTGGTTTTAGAAGAATAGCCTTGGGCAAGAATGCGATGTGCTACCTGGGTCTGAACACTCAATCCACGGCTAAATGTTTTCTGGACAGCTCGCGACCATCATCAAAGTCGGGGAATTGATGTGCTCGGCTGAACTTCCAAGTCTGACATCCTTGTAGCCTAGTGGGATCTTAGTGCGGAGCTAACTAATAGTACGGAGTATAGTATTCGGATTAAATCTGCATGTGAACACATGTGGGGTTTGGATATAACAGATTCATCAATAAACAGGTCTATTTCCGTCGATTTGACTTTCGCGTATGTCAGGAATTTCACGAACTTCAAGCGATTTGGCATTCGAATCTAGGAAAACGTATAGAGTAAAACCTTGCCCAAGAGTAGCATCCTGCGGAACCCATGGTGGTAGAAGACACCATACAGAACACGTGAAAGATCCCCAACCAAGCCTCAGACAGTTTGCATGGGGAAAATCAAGCACCTTCTCTGCTCTTACGGTAGTTGCTCTCCTGCTCAACCTGAAGTTGGTCGATCTCTGGGGCGAGTTCCGAGAGGATCTCATAGGCTCTCTTATGGAACTCCAGTTGGGCTGCGATCAAGTCGGCGAGGTTGCGAAGTGGCTCAGGGGTATCAAGCACCTAGTACCAGATTAGAGGGATGTAATTCGAAAGGGCTATGCAAGTACTCACATTCTTCATGACACCTTGTGCCTCCTCCACTTGGGAGACAAAGTCGTCTTCCTTGGCCTCAATCTCGGCTCTTGCTTCCTCACTCAAAGCAGTCTCGTCGTCAGGATTCATTCCCCGTCCCATGACAGAACTCTTCTTCGAGGCCTTGGTGCTATCCAACAACAGTCGGCTGTTTTCGACTGCCGTTCTCGCCTTAGTTGCAAACTGAATGTTCGTGTTCAGCGTAGTGTTCCAGCCAGCCAGGAATCTAGCCTGAATGGCGTGGTCCTGTGCTAGACGTGCCTCCCCAACCTTCTCTTCCGCCAAGGCATATTTCTCCAGTGCAGATGCTAGAGGATCTTCGCCGGTTTGGGAGGTGCTGTGTTGTTGAATGAGTTGGGAGCTTGCGAGGGATGCTCGGGCAATTGCATGGTTGAAAGTCTTGGGTTGAGGTTTGGCGGAGGGAGGTGCGGTAAAAGCAGCTTGTGCCTCAGAGGTGCTTGAGGCACGCGAGAGTAGTGTCACCTTCTCGGAGATGCTACGACCCAGGTCGGTGAAAGACTCGCGAATGTTGGGCGGATAGTCATAAGCTTCATTGGTGTATTGATTTCTAAGTCAAATTAGCAAGGGTCTCCCTCTGGTAAACACCATTCTTACGTGACAGCAAGGAGCTTCTGATGAACCAGTTTCAATGCATCAACTTTCTTCTCGAGTTCGATATAGTCGGCGGGGAGCGCAGTCTTAGGAGTGTTAGCATCATGTGCAGGATTGAGGAAGCGACAACCATTTCAACCCACCTTATCATCTGCCTGACCCAGCTGTTCCTTGAGGTATTGCGAACTTCGCTGAGCAAATGGCGATACGGTTGAGTTGAAAGCAGAACTGCAGGTAGAGTAAGTCAGCAATTCGGGGAGTCTCCATAAGGGGGCTGGCTGTTGGGTATGTCCTTGACTGGCATACCTGATGTTCTTTCCAAACGCAGAGAATTTGTCCATGATTGAAGATGAGTAAAGGGATGTATATGGTGAGAAGGTAGAAAGGAATTGAGTGAACGAGATGGCAAGACTGATGATTGGATTGTGTTGGACGTTCACCAGGCTCCAAAGGATAAACAAGACTGGCACGGACCCTACGGCAAACGGACGACTTTAGGTACGCAGGGCACTTCTCGTATGGGCGTTGAGCAGCGAGCACATGGAAGCCAAGCACCATTCGTGGTTTTGGACCCCCTGTAATCTCGGCTTGGCAAAGGCTATTTCTCCTTCGCAATAGCTGCTCCTTTAATAATGGTCCTCGGGGCCACGCACTGTTCAAGGCTGCGGCCTAGACGGAGTACCTATCGACTCTTTTACTGGTTGGTACTGTTCGAATACTCTAACGTTGCGTCTACCAGGTAAGGCGACAAGTTTACTATTTAATTAGCTATTTCTGGTTACGGAGGATGTTGGTATTCGTCCTCCCCACTATCAGAATCTTGCCGCCCCAGTCTAGGGGTCCCAAATACTCTTTACCTTTTCCAGAGACTAAAAGCGTGCTTTCCACTATATGTACCATATAGTATTCGAGTAGAAAAAGCAGCACATAGGACTGTTTGTCAGAATTGAAATTCTACCCGGACTAAGCTTTCCTGGTAGGCTCCTAACCTTTAGGTGCTCATAGTCCCGTACTATACTGCGTACTCCGTACTCTTGAGGACTCTGGTACTCCGTCCTCGTAAGTGGTGGTGCGAATGCTAGAGAAGAGCACAGGCTCACGTGCTACTTAGAAGTTAGAACTTGCCTCGCTGCTTTACATACCCGCCTAGGTAGGTATAGCTCCTTACTGTAAATCGCCAAGACTCCCCCAACTTCGACTTCGCTCCCGCATGGGACTTGATCCTCAAGGCTGCGGTCGGAGTGACAATGTACATCAACTCATTCTCGACCTTGATTGTCTACATGATACACATGTCCCTTGCACCACTGGAATCTGCTTGCTAATTTCTTCTTCATACCCCATCCTGACTTCAATTGCCTTGCCTTCACGTAACCTTTCTGCAACCTGCCTCAGAACTATCTAAACTTTGTCAAATGTTGCACCCTCTGATGAAGCAGTGATTCATCTTAATCAGTATTCCTTCGCGCTCAATTTAGCTTTGGCTGTCTCTCACTCCCCGAAGTCTTCGCCATGGACGCGGCAAATCGACCTGCCGCACCTGTGCCGCAACAACAGGCATCTCTGATTCGACCGGAACAAGTCCAGAGACTTCCCCAACTCAACGCGGCACAGAAGCAGCAATATGAACAGGGTGTCAAGAGATTCTGGGAAATCCTGAACAGTTCTCAACAAGGTGATCCCAAGTACAACGAAGCCTACCAGGGTTTGGTCCGTACTTCGGGTCAGTTGATGGCAGGAATGAAGCAGTGGCAACAGGCTGCGAAACAACGACAACTTGCTCAGCAAACCAGCCAGCAGCAGTCTAATCAGGCACAAGCCAATAATCAAGTCCCAAAGCCACCTGTCCAAGCTCCAACAGCCCCCGGCGCTCCGGCTCAGGGTGCGACCAACAGTGCATTACAATTTAGCCAATTAATGCCCGAGATTCAGCGTAAAGTCAAGGAACAGCATTTCTACTACCCACCTGCCATGACCAAAGGATCCGAACCTGCAGAGGTGTGGTTACGGGAAGCAAAGACTCGACTTGGCCAAGCACTCCAAAGACTCCAGGTTGCCAAACAGAAAAAGAACGAGTTCCAGCGGCAGGCGCAGCAAAGGACACAACAGGGAAATCCTCTGACTGCGCAAGAGCAAGAAGTGTTCGCCAGCAAAGTCGCCCAGTGCGACCGCGCAGTTGCCGAGAGCACCTCTTTCATGAAGAAATTCAATGAACAGCAAGAACAATTCCGACAAGCCCAACCTCAAAACCAGTTTAGTAAACAGCCAGCAGCAGGGGCAGATGGTGCCGAGCAGAACGCAGTTGCGCATATGCAACCAGCAGTTCAAGGTCCCACGGCACACTCCATCAGCTCGGCTGTGTCTGCTGCGCGTAATCAGGCGAGTGCTGCTCAAGCAACAAGCCCTACAACGGCAGTACCTCAGCTGAACCAAGCCATGGCTTCAAGCACTCAGCCAACCCCAGTTACTACAACGCAAGCGTCTTTCCCACCGGCTGGCCAATCGAGCGATGGTGCCGTCCCACGTCCTGTTTCTCATCAAGGCCAAACGGTGCCTCCCCAAGGAGTACCACATAGCGCACAGGCAACTGTCCATCCACACCCCCTGAATACCAGCATCAACGGGGCCAAAACGTCGACTCCAGTTATCACGAAGAATCTCCAGGTCACTGAACCAAAGCCTGTGACAATGCCACCCTCAAGACCAACATTGACGGGGGGCGCTGGGGTGGGGTTGCCTGGTCAACTGGCGCAGCCAGCGATCTCTACCCTGCCTGGCTACGTCCTCGAATCGAGCGAGGATGGAAGAGTCCTTTCGAAGAAGAAGTTGAACGAATTAGTCCGCGAAGTCTGTGGGCCCGGACCCGAAGAGCAGCTTGACCCGGAGGTGGAAGAGGTTGGTGTTACCATAGAGATGTCTGACTAGAGTTGCTGACACTGTCCAGATTTTTCTGTCTCTTGCAGACGATTTTGTTGACGAGCTGGTATCCTCAGCGTGTAAACTAGCGAAGCTACGAGGATCATCCAGCTTGGAAGTCCGTGACCTACAGATTGTCCTTGAACGACAGTACAATATCCGGATTCCTGGGGTATCAACTGATGAAATCCGAACGGTCCGACGACCTCAACCAGCACCTGGTTGGGCACATAAGATGAGCGCGGTGCAAGCGGCCAAGTTGACGGTTGGGGGTGGCGCGGCGACGGCAGTCAATAGCGGCGGCAAGGACAACAGTGGTGGCAAAGACAACTGATGACTCTTTAGAACGATAGCATTGGCGTTCTGGGTGTTTCGTGTTGGCATTTGATGCTAGGAAGGGTGGCACAGTCCGACACAATATGGTATTATTGGGCATTGTATTGGGATGTTGGGCCATTCATCAAAAGGATGGTAGAGAGGTGATATTGATTTGGGGCATGAATAGCATTGCTCTCGCGGGCGGTGCAGCAGGCGTTGCTAGAGCAGGCAAAGCACGTCGCTGGGTGAATGGCTTCTATCTGACCATTCCACCACCTATGTAGGTACTAGTATTGAAAATGATACAACGCATATGAACAATGCATTGTATCTTTTGTGGCATCGTTATGTCGAATCGTGGACTGAAGAATGTGGCTGAAGAGACAAGCCAGGGGATGTTTGGTTCAATGAATAATTGGCCTCGATGCCCAAAATGTACCTGTAAAGTGGTATTATTACATATGTCATCCACTGAAAGTTTGAGTGCTCCATACCTTGGGAGCACCATCACGGACAAAGAACACTGTCATAGGTACCCAGGTCCCCACGACAGATGAACGCCGGGCGCCCCTCAGCACCTACATAGGAACCCAGGTGTCCATCAGTACCAAATTTCGTATTTGGGCGGTATCGGTATCAGAAATTGGCTCTTGGGTATCAAGACGACGTCATCACCCACACCAAGTTTGTGCTCAAAGGTCCTACTCATACCCAACAAGTGGGAATCGATATCCAATTCTCTCGATTGCCCCAGCCCCCAATTTCAAGTGTTGATGACTTGGAAATTATCTACTTCTGACTACTAAAAGACAGTCTGCATCTGCACCTGCATTTGGTTGTCCAAGGTTCTCAATACCTAGGCACTCCGACGCTGTAGTACTACTACTGAGCCGTTCGGAATCCTTCCATCCTTCGGGGATTGACGTCGCCAGCCTCGTGCCCACTTCTACCAGCCACTATTTACTACTGGGTACTCCGTACCTCCCACTGCCCAGGCTCAGTCTCTGCGCGCCCAGCGCTGGTGCGCTGTACCCCTCCACCTGCGCCACTCAAACAGCCAGTGCTGTACCATCCCTGAACCGTCCCGCTCCGTCTCCCTCAACTTAACACACCAAATCCCCAAGAGACGTCTGCTCTGTGCGCCAGATCGACGCCCCGTTTCCATCTTCTGCATTATCAACACCACAAAAATGTCCCGATATCGTCCTGATCCTCGCTACTCCGAGGGTAACTTGGCCTACCGTGATCCTCCACCACAGCGATGGGACACTGACCGCTTCGTGCGTGAACGTGAGATCCGTGCTCCTGTCATCGATCAACGGCCACCTTATGCCGATTATCCTCCACCTCGCCGAGCTCCGGTCTATGAGGAGCAGCGCTACTATGAAGACGATCGTTATGGCCCTCGTGGCGCCAGCGAGCGCAAATACTTCGAGGAGAGAGACTACTATGATCCTCGTGCCCAGTCTGGACAAATGATCCCATATGCTGCTCGACCAGAAGCCCCTCCTCGCCCAGGCATTCTTCGTCGTCAGTCCAGCCTAGATACCTTTGATCGACAACGACACCATCACGACTATGAAGATTACTATCGGCCTCCAAGACCCAATCCACCCCGGGAAATGATTCCCGTACCTCCTTCTCCTCGCCGATATCCCAGGTACGAACAATACTATGACGATATTCGTGTCCAGGATCCCGAGTACTACGGAGACGATGGTTTCAGAGAGTATCGTGAACGGGAGTGGGTCAGTCGCCGACGAAGAGACAGCAGCCCTTCCCCTCATAGGCAGTCGGTGAAAGAGGAAGTCGTTGAAGAGGTCAGAGAGGAGATCAAAGAAGTAAAGGAGGAGAAACCCTACCCACGACGAGGCAAGACTCGTATGCCCAAGCGCCTGGTTCACACCAAGGTCCTCTTTGATTTGGGCTATCCGTACTACGAAGAGGTAGCTATACCGTGCACAGGACCCGCCTTTCCATGCTAATGCTGGCTTAGGATGAACGAACAATCATTATCGAAAAGGCACTGGGTCCGGATAATATTGATGAGATCTTTACTCTGAGTCGGGACTATCGAGAGAAAGAGAGTGAGTAAATTTCTTGAAGCTCGAGCGTTTCGCTGCGCGATCAAAACTAACACTTGAACAGCGGTGACAACTCGCCTTATCGAAGCGCCTCCAGCATCAATCGCACCTTCCATCAAGGCTCCTAGTGTGCACGGTGGGGTCGTTGAAGAGATCAAGACCACCGAAAGGATTGAAGAGATCAAAACCATCCCATTGGCCGACGCCCCGAAATCCGTTCAGAACTGGGATGGATTATCAGTCCGCTCTCCATCCTCGCATAGACACCGCTCTCGTTCTCGACGGAGGTCTCGCCGTGGCTCTTCCCCAGTCGAGGTCGTCAAGGAGACCATTATCGAGAAAGAAAAGGTAGTGAAGGAGGTTTCCCCTGCACGCACCCACCGATCAAGTCGTACTCGCCGCAGAGGTTCTTCGGTCAGTGAGGAGTCCTTTATTGAACGCAAAATCACTCGGGAAGCCGAATTCGACGACTCTGGTTCCGTGCATGTTGGCCCATTGGCGCTAGTCGTGGACCGCAAACCCAATCGCAGTGACTGGGAAATCAAAGAAGAGATCCGGCGTCTCGAATCCGAGCGGCGAGCGTTGAGGCGGGAGCGCCGACACGAGCGTGAACATGAGCGCGAACACAGTACCGAGATCGTCAAGATTGAGAGGGTTCGTGAGCGAACCCCCTCCCCTCGTGGTGCCGAGATCATCGTAGAGAGACGGGGCGAAGAAATTCTGGAAGTCAAGAAAGACCGTCGAGGTAGGATGTCGTTGATCGCCAAATAACAAGTTATTGTCCTGATTGTGGGAAAACAGTTCGTTCGAGATCCACCGCCCCTAGTCCTGGCATCATCAAGGCTATGATGGCCACCTTGACTTGAATGGCACAAACAGAAAGGGGGGGCAGTGCTTGGAAAGCTATGAACAATGGCTCCCCCACAACACGCACGCTCAAGAATCATACATGGGTTGGTCGTCCTATTTGTACGGGTATCCCCCTGTTTTCACGAAATTCGAGCGTGGGGGCTTAACGGTCAACACGCTCCAGACCAAAGGGCTCGACAACGTCCCCGAATGGACCAGGTCATTTTACGAGGGGTCAGCAACCTACAACAGCAAAGAGATGCTAGGTTGCAAGGGGAAATTATGGACATAGGAAACGGATGCTGGACAATCTGGGATCTAGGGCTGTTACGAATCTCATTTGTGAAACAGGCACCCTATATTATATTCACCTTATACTATAGCGAGCTTGGGGTTGGTTGGATTGGCCATGGCGCGAAACATTTCTATCACAGTCACATACCTACCATGTTGGATCTCTCATCAAATAATTGATAGAATCTCTTACAAGAACTACTCTGGTGAGAAATTGCAATTGTGTTCTTCATTCAGTCTCAGGCTCGCCCGCCTTAAATTGGTCGTAACTTGTAATTGCCTAGCTAGATCTTCGGCAAGCCTCACTCTGCAATATGTATGTACTTCATCCCTCGAGGTAGGTACATACCTAAGCTGCCGGCTTGCGGTCGGCCTTTGCCACAAACTGTTTGTATGTAGTCTTGGCGGGTAAGCGCGATGACCAAATTGCGCCTTCTTGTGAAACTCCTTGCTCCTCCTACCATAGCACTCAAATTTCCATGTGATTCAGCTGCTGTATGCCTTTATGCTGTCCAGACGAGATCTCATAGCCTAGTTACTTGTGCTCACTCTCTGAGAGTGCTGCAGCGCCGAGACTTGAGCACGATAGATCAAGTACCTACATGGGGACCTTTATGTTGGGATGTGCTCCATACTCGTGCCACCTGGGAACGATGCGCTTAATGTCCATGGTGTTACGAACACAATAAATAAAAAATGAGCAAATTGACTCTACTGCTCTGAGCGAAAGTCCCCCGGTCAGGTAGGTACAACTGGGTCCAATAGTCATTGAGTACTCCGTACTCGTATGATCAGGCAGACATGGGCCTAACTTAGTACGGAGCATGTTGGCTCTTCTGGGCGCCTCCGTCACAGATACAAATGCAATCTCGAGGCAACATTTCCACAAGAGCCTGGTTGTCACAATAACGTAGAACACAGAAATCCAGCTCTTTCCTCGACAATGCCTCAATCCAAACCTGAACCACAACCACAGCAACCACCATGTGCGATCCTTGCCTCGCGCACGCCAAACCTCCCGCCTATCACAAGTGTAACCCAGCGCTCCGAATACTCGTACTACGGGCCAGTTTCGCGGTCGATCGTGACCGACAGCTCCAACTTCCTGGCGGCTGTGACCGACGGCGAGGAGCAAGCGATAGCCGCAACGATCGAAGCATTCATCGTCGCGACGTACGACGACTGCATCGGCGACGCGGGACAGAAGAGCGCGTGCTGGTTCACGCTTCGTGTCACTAAGCCATCCACCGAGTTCGCCATCCCCAGATGGCATCAGGACGGCTGCATGTTCTCTGTCGACGAGGGATGCGTGGAAGTCGTGCGCAGCAAGTATGCGCTCACGTTGCTCGGGGCCCCGACACTCATGCTGCAACCTCATGCGCACGTCTTCGAGACTATCAGGGAGGGTGAAGAGACGCATGTCTGGAGGCCCCAGACCGACCAGCCCGATGCTCCTCTTGAGCCGACAGCGGAAGAAGAAGACGAGGTAGCTGACTCGCTCCGTGTCTGGTTAGCAGAGAGATTCCATGGCACGGAGCGCGTGCAGGTCGGAAGCGGCCAGGTTGTGCGTTTCAGCTGGGGTCGTGATGACAGCCCCGTGCATTCAGAGCCGGATTCCACGACCGACAGGGTGTTCATGTCTATATTGTATGGCAGCGAGGCCGAGGTGCGGGGGATGTGCGGCTGGAGAGATGTCGAGTATGGCGCGGTCCTTGATGGCTCTGTGTGCAGGCCGTTGTCATCGAAACAAGCCCCAAATCAGACAGAGTTGAACCTTCATCTAGGAAGGGAATAGAGCAAGGAAGCACTTAGGCAGGCAACGAGCACTACATATCTCAGAAAACTACTTAAGTAGTCATCAAGCCTGGGAAATCGACGCAAGCAGTGCGCCTCTTAGGCCGCTTCCAGGAGATGATTCGCGTTAGAGCTGCAAGTGTCCTTCCTGCATTCGAACATTAACTATGAGCACACAACAAGCCGTGCACACTTTTGCAAAGGGCGATGTACTGGAGATCATGGTTGACACCCAAAATCATCGGGGAGGCAATTTGAAAGCTGCGTGGACGAGTTTATTCAAACGAACGTGAAACCGCAACATGAAAACGAATTGTTCTTGAAATTACCGCTTCTTCTATTTGCCCATTTATAAATACTCCACTCGTTCGTTTCTCGTAATTACATAGTTGCAGGGAGGCAGGATCCCAGGGGTTTGTTCAGCCTTGCGTTTGTTCCTTGGCGCGACTTCACTTCATCATCTATTCCTCAGCCATGCGTGTTTTGGTTTACCTGCTTCCGTGAAACATGAAACAACTCCCCTATATGCATTCAATTACTCCATAGTGTAGGAAGCCAGTAATCAATTGTGCGTCAACAATACATCATCGCCGGTCGGCCCTGCGAGCCCGATGCATTCCTTCGCATTATTCCATTCCATACCATTATCATGAAATCATACACATCGACCTAGCATTCTCCACGACGCCTTGCAACATACGGAGGCCATAAGCGGAAGAAACCCTGTCCATAGTCTTCAAGTGCGAGGAGACTTCGGATCGATCCATCGTGCCTGCCCATTCACCACCGCAGGTACAGTGGTCTGCAAAGACACAGTCGTCACCTTGCAGCACGCCGCATTTCTTGCACTTCAGATCCTGCATCTGCCAACTGAGCAACGATGCTTGGATGCGGGCGATCAGGGACTCTTCTAGCTTGATCTTGTTGTACTCAGCATGGCAGCTAGTGCAGCGCCACGGTCTATTGACGGCGTCTTCCTCGCTGGTGGTCTGTGGATCCGGGAGGATGTCCTCGTCTCGGCAGAGGTCCAGGTCGCGAGTCATGGTGCAGGTGTCACAGATGAGGCTATCGAAGCGGAGATTGGCACTCGGATTTTCGAACCGACTTTCTCGTCCGAACTCCTTGACGTCGAATAACGCCAGCAAGTCCTTGCGAAGGAGACGCGCTTCAAGCTGCAGAGGTTTTGACAGGGAAATTATCTGCATTAGACTCTTGACCAACTCGAGAACTGGGTTAAGAGTGTTTTGTTGATCCTTCGCCTCAAGGGAGCCGCCAGGTAGTGACGGGAAAGACCAGTCGCTCGCGAGTTCATGATGGAGCAGTTCCTCGCGCTGACGGCGTATCAAGCTTGTGATCTTCTTCTTCAGGGGCTTGGAGAAATCATCTTGTAAGACGGTCGTTACTTCCGTGCTTGTCGGGTCCTCCGTCAGGCTGATAAATCCGGAAACAAGCTGCGTAGGTCGAGGAGTTGCAGCTGGGCCATCAGCTGTGATTGCTGGCCTCTTCAAATCTTGCATAAGATCGATGAACGTAACGACCCAATCATCAAAAACAGGCTGCAAAGGCTGAGGGAGGAATTGCGATATTTGCCAATGCACGACCGTCTTGAGATTGGAGTCCACTGTCTCCTCCGTCACGGTAGAGGTACCTTTACCTCCGTAGTTGTACTGGTCGTACCAGACAAGTATGTCCCAATAATCCTTGATTTCTAGCCCCAAGAAATGGAACAAAGGCTTCTGCTGGATCGATTTGAGAATGTATTGGGAATACGCGTATGCATTGCCAACTTCTTGTTTCGAGGTCTGCAAAAGCAGGCGTGTTGGGCTTGCGAACACAACTTGCGAGCCCACCCGTCTAAAGTCGGTGATTAATTGTTGCATGGCCTTCTTTGACATCATCTGAACATAATAATGTAGATGTCTATCATACAAGCAAGATGCAGGGGCCTCTACCCAGCGAACAAGGTGCTGGACCATGACATCCGCGAGTCGATTACCTTGGCAAGCTTCTGCCCACCACGATTTGACCATCTCCCGAAGAACCTCTAGGGCTGCCTGTGCGAATCCGGCATTTCCTCGAGCCACACTTGTGTTCACTGGTGTGTCCTCACCTGCGGCGGGGTTGAATGCAACTGAGTCTGCAGATCCTTCAAGGTCATTAATAATAGACGATGTCAGGATCGTATTAATGGCCAGATTCTGAACAGAGACATCAACACAGACAGAAGTGTAGACACTAGGGTTGTTGATCGACGGCATTTCCACAACCTCAGTCAAGGGACCCAATATATCATCTCGCTCATGACCAGCATGGTCAGGTCGTGGGTTGTCGGACCACCACAGCACAACGTTGTTCTTCTTGAGCCTCCTGGCATATGCTAGGTCAATGAGGAAGCGAGGATCATCCCTTTCCAAGTTGCAGACCGGCACGTCTCCATAACGCGCAAGTTCAATCAAGTGTGTCAACCACCCATTAACAGCGAAGTAATGCGATATCAGGCGCTTGAAGACGAAAGCCTGCCATCCCAATGAAGGCAAGTCTGCATCACCGTGCTCGGTTGGTAGGCAGAGCACGGGATAGTCTTTGGTAGTACGAATGTCATGCATGAGCTGCTTGCTGGAGGTTGTCTGAATCAGGAGCATCGTTGGCTTTGTCTCCTCTGACCGCCATTTTTTGAGCGTGTCGCTGATCTCTAGATGGGCCTTCCGCTTGGTTACGACTTGTGAAACTTTGAAATGCATGGATGGCTGATAGTCGAATAGACTCGCGAATAAAGCATCGTCTTGCTGCCTCTGACGGTAGTGCTCTCCATACATCTTGTCAGCATTCGGCAGTTGAGCATCACGACTTCGGCTCAGAATCACGATTTGGGCATCCGCCTTCGTTGATGAGAAGAGGGCGAACACTGTTCGATCACCTGCCGTTACATGATACAGGTAGACATAGCCCATCCAGCTCGGGTCCTCGAGGTACGTGGACTGCCCATCGTTTCGCATCAGCGACGAGAGGTCGAATCCTTGCTCAAGGCCTTTGCCTAGGACGCCCTTTTGGCTTTCGTCAAATGAACACATGTTGCCCAACTTGAGCATAGCCCGTGTAGAAAGGGGTAGTCCTCGTTCGTAAACACCCTCCACACTGTGATGGTTGCATAAAAGAGCCACCGAGTCTGCCTCGTGGACGTAGGTGTTCTCGGACATTGTCAATTGAAATAGGTGAGTGCTTGGATGGCCGTTCGGAAGAACATGATTGACCTTCTCAACTTCACACCCGGGGACTTCGACATTTGGTATCTCATCGCCCTTGAGGTTGAGATAGAGAGTGCGAGGAACTTTGATCTTGAGAGCATGGATCTTTTTACCAATCAATACAAAAGCTGTGACTTCACCAGGGAGATCACTTTCACGGAAATGTAATACCTGCCACGTATTGATGAAAAGCAATTCTGCTTGATTGCGGAAGAAGGAACTGATTGAATCAGTGGCAACGTTTGGTCGCTCACCAAATAATTGCCGCCGTCGAGCACGAGCTTGCTTTTGAATCTTCCACTTTCTCTTTTGATAATTTAAGAAACCGCCATAGTCCTCCTCGGCCCAGGGCGGGTCAGAAGGTAGCTCGGTATAGGGGTCAATCAGGACTTTGGCCGTTTCGTCATCGGCTTTTCTTTTGACAGACTTGAAGGGCTGAGTCAGAGACTTCAATTCAGCATTAAGTGCGTCCTCAATATCACCATTAGCTGGAAGTCGATGGTCAAGGAGATTCAGATCTCGCTCGGCTAGGGGCCTTTTTTCGAAGAGGTCCGTCATCTTCTTCTGCTTAAATTTATCGTCTTTTGCATTGATCCGTTTCTGTAGCCAGTCGGGGTGAGCAACACGTGGTACAGGATTTCTGACCTTCTGGAGGGCGGCTGGGATGGTGATCAGCTTCTGAATAACAGACCCAAGGCGTTCTAAATAATAGTCCCAATCTATTACCGTCCTTGGGTCCATGTCGGCGGGATCATCTTTCAGCCATTTGCGCAAAAAAAATCGCTTGACATGCTCGTCAGCGGAGAATATTGCAACCGGTATGGCTCTTTCTGTTACCGGCGTGTTTCGGGGTCTTGCAGAGATGATGTATTTGCAGTTAAGGCCTTTGTCCTTGGTCATTTGATCCCCCAGAAATTCTGCCAATCGTTTTGCGGTAGTGATAGACGTCGATTTCTGCGCTCCGTATTCCTCCAGTGTCTTGGCCATGCTCTTGTTCTCGCAGATAAGATCAATTAATTCTTCGTCAGCCAACGTTGAACCATGTTGGTGCAGTACATCTAGCCACCGATTTGCAACACGTGCAACAGCTCCATATGTCTCCGCCAGGGTTGTGCCTTCCAGGAAGAATTTGAAGATTTGTGTCTGAAAGATTTTGATAAGCTTTAACTCTCCACGTCTCTTGACTTCGAAGCCTTTCAATTCTGCCAGACTTCCGTCGTGGTTGAAGACCGCGTATCTTTTCTTCAAGTTCTTGTCCTCCTCCTTCGATGTGGGGAGAATCATTGCCTTATATGGTCCGTCGACTTCGAAAAAGATTGAGTTGTCGCTGTGTGTCTCATACTTGAACGTGGTAGGGTCAACTAAGGTCTGATATTGATGATTCGTAAATCGAGCATGGACAAGATGATTCAACATCACACAAGGGTATGATATTGCCATCTTCTTGCCATTTTTTAATGTGAAAACCACATTCTCAGGGAAAGTGGCTGGTAGCATGCACCAGATACCATCTGTGTCCAACTCCAGCGGACGTCCAATGCGCTCAACGAGTTCTCGTGCCATCTGAATGATATGGGCTCCTGTCAAGCAGGTAACACCAGCCATTTCCATTGAATACCACCTCGAACCCTTTCGCATGACATATCCGTAGAACGAATTCAAAATGACTTTGTGTGCCAGCTGCAAGGAATCATACAGAACAATCATTTTCTTGGCTTCTTCGATCTCGCCGGCAGAAGCCCCTGAGGATTTGAGGGCCTCCGTTTTGCCTTTCCATACTTTCTGTTGACCTTTGAAATCATATCGTCGGTCTCGAAAATCTCGAACAGTATTGACATAGAAGGGATTCTCCCTTTGGCATATAATGGCTTCGCGCTCTATGGTCTTAGAATCATGAATCTTGTGGTAAATCTTTTTAGAGTATTCCTGTAATCTCTTTCGGACTGTCGCAGCTTGTTCGTCTAGAGTCAATTCCTGGAAGGTCTTTCTGGGAGCTTTCGGGAATTTGCCAGGAAAGGTCTCATTCATAACAGCCCGGCGTATCATGTTGTACTCATCTCGCTTCGTAGGAAGAAATTCGCCTCTCCATGCCCACGGCAAACGTCGATCGCAAGTTTTCCCAGGCCGGTTGAAATCGCAAGCGGCACAGTCGGATTCGGATATCATAGAGTCGGGTTGCAATCGATTTGTAGTCATAATATTAGGATACATGGATGCCACGTCCAAGTGATAAATCAAAGGACGTTCATTTCTGTTTGGTGTTTCTTTTAAACTGCTCAGCTTTTCGATGATTTGTGAGCGTACCTCGTCGTAATTTGTCACATCGTCAACGGATTTCTTCTCCTCAACGGTTATGCAAAACTTCAATGCTGCATCCAGATCTTGAATGAGTTCATCAATGGCGGTAGGGTCAATCGCGAAATTGACAGGTATGTCAGCGCGGAAAACGCCAGCTTCGATACTCTCCACATGACCACCAACATATGTTTCCGAATCGAGGAGATGTCCCTCCCAGAAGGCTTCTCTCGGCTCCTTGTGTTTGTTTGGCAGAACAATGTTCTTCTGATACGCTTGGACCATCAAGAGCATTTCACAGAGTGTACCCGTCCCTTTTCGAAGGGTATCGTCTGGACTGAGCGGGATGATTGTACAGAGTGAAAAAATAAAGGGATGCACATATTTCATGTACAAATAGTAAGTAGCGACCGCATCGGACACAGAGTACTCCGCTAGAATCTGTGGGTGCTCACTGGCATAAGGCGTCATTAGTTCTGGGTCTAGCTCATCAGGGTCGTAGCCTAGCTTCGCAACTGTCACCGCTTTCAAGCCTCGACTCCCTTGAGGCAGGTAACTGTCTCTGTTAACCCATGCAAAACAGTCCATGTGGACGCAGTAGTCGCTCTGGTAAATATCTTCGCTATTCTTCCGAAATCCAATCTCGGCATACATGTCAATTCCGCTGACGCTACTTCGGGCTTCCACGAAGGGCCAGTCAAAGAAGTCACCGTTGTATGTAGCAATGACGGTTGGCCGCGCCTCTTTGATCATGGAGAAGAATCGCTCAATGACACTTCGCTCATTAGGCTCATTGAAAATCAGGAAAGGCCCCTCATATTCTGTCTTCGGGGTATAATCGAAATCAGAGATATCTTCAGAGACAATTTCTCTGTTGGTAATAAGAAATCCTTGACCATCGATCATATAGGAAATCATCATGATCTGGTCAATAGCGGCGTCAGGGAATTTGAGGGGTAGTTTCGTCGTTTCGATATCGAATGCAAGCACTACAGGATCCGCTCTTTGGAGGCGTTCTTCGAGGCAAGAAAGGGTGACAGAACCGTGCTTTGCTTCAACGGTATACCATTTACCGATCCGGATATCTTTGTCAATGACGAGTCGAACGTGATACGGCACATCGTACTCTCGAATGTCGACTATAAAGTCGCTAGCCTCCGCGATTCCACTAGCTCTGGTATCGTTCGCTTGTTCTTCGTCATAGACATAGACATCAAATCCGGCAGTAGCGCTAGCTACCTCCGCGTAAGTGTCCATGGCATTAACCTTTTCTTTATTCTGTTCTGCAATAGGCATAATAACCTTCCGAACGGAGAGGAGATCCGAGACGTTTGCGAAGGTCAATTGTAGGAATGTTCGTCTATAGCCGAGAAGGTGGTTGGGCATCTGTAAATCTTCTTTCGTGAGACGGTTGACAGTTTTGACTAGTCCTTCGAACATTCTTTTACACCACTCTTCAACCTCGGGTTCTTTTCCACGCTTGACAGCGAGCAGGAAGTAGGGATCGTATTCGACTGTTGCCTTAAAGTTGTCTCCTTCTTCGCCAATAAAGTAAAAGTCAACCCCAGCTCGACCACCTGGGACTCTTGAATCCTCTATCGAAGTGCTATGCATGTTGTAGAGCCAGCCCACTCGCTTCTTGCCGGAGTCGTATCTGGGAAATCCCATGGCCTCGTCGATGCTGTTTGCCAACCGCACTGCTTGTACTTTTTCATCTTGAGAAGTCCCCTCTGTGGCGCGAAGGGAAGATGCAGTGATTGTTTTCGTCCGCTGTCTTCGAGACGAGTCTTTGGCGAATCTGACATTGGAGCCATACTTGCTGGGCTTTCTGACGGGCATTGCTCTCGAAGACTGCGCAAGATGCAAGGGTTGGATCACATGTAGTCTAGACTGACGATAATATCATAGTACAGTCTTGTTGCAACGACACATGTGCAATTGTCAAAGTGAGTATCGTATGCGACTGAGAGCCTTAGGGAAGTGGTGTCGGGTGCTGTTGTTCGTGTTGAAAATCGCAGCCACGAAGGTCGCCCGCAATTGAAGTTGTTGACGCGTTCTAACGCGTTAAGTGGTTCGCGGTCTTGTGTTAGTGTTAATTTGCACTTTGCCCCAAAGTACTTCGTACTAGTATTCCTGACAATTACGGTGAGGCACAACGATCGATTTATTTACATGGGTCGAACCACTTGAACTCAAACCTTTGTCGTGAGGCATTGGCGAGCTTCACCATCCTCAATCCATTTAACATGGCCGACGATACTCGGGAATCCTCTGCTTCTCTCACGCAATCCCCTAGTGAACCTCCAGCCGGTGAGGATCGTCGAATACGCCGACCACGACCTAAGCACGATTTCCCTCAGTCGCAAGCGGGCAAGCTATGGGATGCGTTCGGGAACCCAGAGGAGTCAGCGAATACTCTCCCCGGCGGGACCTACAATTCGGCGGGTGGCAAACCGGCCCCAGTGACATGGAAGGATGCCTTTAGTTTCTCATACAATTCAAAAGGGCCGGCATGGTATCAAACACCCTGCGCGAGGGATTCTTTGTTAGTGGGCATCGGAGGAGGTGGCGCAGTTGGAGGAGTAAGTTTTATTTTGAAAGGTGTGTGGCATCCTGGAGAGCTCTCTGCCCACTGTGTACACATTTAGAGGCAGGCACTTTCGCAAACGGCTCTGAGGCACTATTGACAAGTGGACCAGGTCTCAAGTCCCTTGGTAAATCAGCAAATTATTCTGTTGCTGGATTTCTCCTCACGTCCTCTGCCATGTACTATTGGTGTGATCGGAGGCGCAAAGAAGAAGCTCGAGGTATGGCCGCCGCCGTTGCAGGAATGAAGATGCTCCATGAGAAGAAGGCGAAAGAGCAGGCAGCTCGGGAGGCTGCTGAAGCTGCAGCCGCAGCTGCAGCAGCGAAGGCCGAAGAAGATGCTAAGCGCAATAAGCGATGGTACAAGGTCTGGTAATACAATTGTGATTTCATAAGCGTGGCGAGGCGGATCCATGCGAGCTAGGACGCATGGAATGTAACATTGAATCTGAAGCGTTTTCATGAGAAATGCTCTTGATTGCGGGTATCAGAAGGGAACCACATGTACAGTACATCAAGGAAAACCTGATGACTCAGCCATTTTCGAAACGGACGCGAGCGTTTTTCCGGGGTGAAGCGTCCATGGCAGCGGAGTGATCGTCACTCTCGCTGATGAAGCGTTTTCTCCTCTCACTTCTTTGCTGCCTTGCCTCACGAGCCTCTCTGTTCTTGAGGTCTGTCAATTGTTGTTTGCGTCGCTGTGAGCGAGACCAGGCAAGCGCCGGGGTGGGCCGGAAGCCAATTCCGTTGATACCATATCCATCGTCATTGGGGTCATTGGGGTTATGTCCTGTAATTTCGGAATCATGCCAAAATTTGTCTGATATCTCCCCATCCAAAGGTGGTGATTTTGAACGGGATAATATCTGCGATGCAGTGGCGGAAGTAGGATCATCTTTCTGAGATGTCTTTGAACAGTTGTTGGCAGCTCGCACACTCGAGTGGCCCAATTGGGATTGGTGGTCAGGGAGCAGTGGCTCACTGTCGTTTACATCGGCCAAATGAGTAGATGATTGGGTCTCCGTGAGAATTTCTGACTTTAGTGTGGATAGATTCTCGCCATCAAGATCCAGAGTATCGAAGGTCTTGGAGACTTTTGTGCGCGGGCTCTCTACATCGTCAATGCCGTCGTTCAGCGTGAAATTGGGTGGACGTCTCTGGGTGTCTAGCGGTAGATCAGGACCTCGTTTCCTTTTGGGTGAAACCGGAATCATATCTGGACGAGGCTGGCGATGAGACCGGGGTGTGGATGAATTATCTCGTCCTAGATATGGAGTGCCTAGGTAGTGCTGAATGTTAGTGTGGATATCAGCTGAGTTGTCGACATGCTACGGACCCCTCCAAGGCTCGCACGTGACTGTGGGATTCAGGAGGGACAGGGGGAGCCACGGTACACCCAATCCTAGTGTAAAAGTACACCTAATTACTATCACCGATCGGCCTGAGCAACGTCAACGGCTGTCAATCAGCCATCCACCAAATCAACTGCAAGTCATCCTCATCCCCATTTTCATCCCCATCCCTCGTCTGCATCTCCGTCCCGTCTGTAACTGCTCTCACATTACTACTCTCTTCTCAACTTCGAGTCCTCTCTTCCCTCCTTGAATCACATCCTCTAGCTAGCCACAGGTGCCTGGGCCTGCGTAGACACAGCAATCAGTGTCGGTACTCTGGCTCCTCAGCCATTCGCATACCAAGCAGAGCAGCCCGAACCATATTTACACATTCGCTAGTCTGTCCTCCACTGTCTGGCCGCTCGATGTCGCCCGGCTCAAATGTCTCGCGCTGGCTCCGAGGCCAACCATGAACAACAGTTCCCATCCCGGCCTCTATCAGTCTGCCAACAGTAGCACCTCCACTCTACGTCCTCGTGCCGCTCGTCTCATCTCTTATTTGGACGATGATACTGCCGAAGCCACCGCGATATCCACCTCCTCGGCCCCCACTCCGCCTCGGTTTCCCAGCAGAGGAGTATCCCCTAGTTTGAACACGAAGCCTTCCAAGTCTCCCGACAGATCGCAAAACCTTGCCTCAGGAAAGCCATCCAGTTCAACTGCTTCGCGCTCACAGAGTCCGTCGCTAGGAACCCAGGGGCTGTGGGAATCATGGACTTCTATACAAGGCATTGCTTCAAGCCTGCTAGGCAGTGATACCTCCACTTCCGCAAAGGATAAGTCAGGATCCTCTTTCAAGACTCCGTTATGGATGAAGCAAGACAAGACCTACACTGCTAAAAAGCCCGCTGTGCAGTGGGGGCCCACCAATGAGTCTACTACTTCAACCCAAGGCTCGATTGAGGAGAGGAAGGCCAAACTCGAGTCGAAGAAACGGGAAGCCCTGCTACTCGCTTCTGTGGTAGAATCCCAAGACGGCTCAGGCCGATTCAAGAGGAGGGGTTCCGATGCGGACCAGACTCCTTCCATTTCAGACGACTTGAATGAGGAAGCACTTGTATACATGCACAAAATCCAAAAGGGCGATACCCTGCCAGGGGTCATTATTAAGTATAACTGCCAAGCCGAAGCATTTCGTAAACTTAATCGGTTTTGGCCTAATGATAACATCCAGACACGCACGCATGTCCTGGTGCCCGTGGATGCCTGTTCAGCAAGAGGAAGAAAGGTGGACAGTCCATATTTGTCACAGGACCTTTTTGACTCTGAGCTTGCCAATACAGAAACCTCAATTACCAGCACTCCTCAATCCCATCACAACAGCGTGGCATCCGTCAATGGCATCCGTTCGACACCTGCCTCCAACCTCACTATATCATCCACTCTCACATCCGAACCGTTGACGCTGGTGACGTCCATTTCAGAAGATGTAGAGTTCAGACATGACTCGTGGGTAATGCTCCCATCATTTAAAGACGCCGTGGAGGTTTTGCGAGTCCCTCGTCGTGGACTTGGTTACTTTCCCCGAGCGAGGCGGAAATCAAATGCAACTGTGTCTGCAATCTCCACCAACTCGACCCCAAGAACTTCCTTCGATATGCTGCGTCACCCCCCAACACATGCGGCTCAAACTTCAGCGTCTCTAGGAAGCTCTCCAGTCCGCCGACCAGGACTTCCAAACCGCCTAAGTTCCAACCGTCAGCGGTCGTCAAGCGTCACGACCTCAGGTAATTCCTTCACGGATGCGTTACGAGGACCTGGTGGGGTTGGAACACTGAGCGGTCTGAGGACCGAGATCTCACGTCCTGGTCCCGCCGAGGATCCTCTGAACAAAAAGTTTGCCCAGTACTTACCCGACCTTTTACCCCCAGAAGAAATGCCTCGGAGTGGCTTTACTCTTCGACCATCAGCTCGTGCAACCCCTCGTGCCAGCACCGACTCGGCCCGCAGCACTAGATCAAACAGCGCAAATATGGGCGATGTCGGAGTTGCGATAGAAGGTTGGGTAAGGAAAATGGCAGGGGCCAAAAGTCTCAGGGACCGGAATGGAGCCGCCTCCAAAATGGGCGATCTCATCGAATTAGAGACAAATAGCGAGATTTCGGGACCAGATGTTGGGCCAGGGAGCGAGGTGAGCCTGGACACAAATATCGACCAAGCTCGTCAATCCGATGATACGATCACACCCAAAGCCAAATGGCCAAGTAGTACCGAGTCCACATCAGCTTCCACAGCGACGGAGCAAGCGCTCCTGAACGAACGCTTTCCCATCCGAGGCAGGGTACGCAATGCCTATGAGACACGGCAGAGTTAATAACGCCTAAGTTGATAACGCCGACGAAATCAAAAAGGGGTGGCTCGACTTGAGTTTCAGTGCAAGTAAGGCTTGGGGAAGCCTCGAAGTGATGTAATTGGTTTTCACGAACAACTGTCATTCAGGTCTCTGCGCGCAGAGCTTTCCGTGTCCGATGGACGCAATCTAATTGTATGGATTGGGAACATTGCTGGGGGGGCCCAATCTTGTCTGTCTGTATCATTTTGCAGGACCATGGAAGCAGGGGTTTATTGAGCATCCGCATGATCTACCAGTGCTTATTTGGTTTACATGGAGGCAAATATAGGGAAGAAACACTGTAATTTCAATTGCGTCTAAATTCATCCGATCTAACACATTTAGCGATTATGTTCTATCGGTGTTCAGTGATCCACCGCGACAGCCTACTGCTTAAGCGGTTCCCTGGCCCTCCACATTGATTGCTTGAAAACACTACACATCAAGTCGCCAACGACAAGATACGTACATCCAAATCCAGCCGAGGCTGCAAATCTGAATGTCTTCAGTCTGGCTGAAGGACATACAATATGCCGCACAGCCACCATCCACAGTCCTCACTGGCTAGGGCTGCCAGCAACCATGTATCATGATTGGCTGCCGTGCCCAACACCTGGCTGCGCAAATTGTGGAATTGAGATGATGTGATCGATCATCCCCGTCCCTGTCCCTCCTGTCTCTGTACCCTGCAGGAAAGAGCTACACAGGCCGGCCTATCCAGATCACCGTCACTCTTTTGATTTGTAAAACGGATAGGCCAGCACTCTGTATCTGAACTAACATCTCTGGCTATGGTAGTAGTGTGCAGTCACTAGTTACACACCCCTTCGAGAGGTATAGTTGAGTCGATCATTCCATCATTCATTCATGCAACCAGCCATTCACCTGTCTCCCAGCCATTGCATCACTGCAAAACACTTGCATGTTCAGGATCCTCAACCCATCCGCGCCACAAACACAGAAACGAGTTCCACCATCAATCGCCAACCTGGAACTATCGACAACGTAAACATCCAAAATGACACGAACCCTCAACGCCCCAAAGCCATCCACAGCCATCCAACCGGTCAACTACGCAGCATGGCTCCCACGTGAAAGCGCGCGCCTCGCCGTCGGAACAGCGACCTACTCCTCAAACCCCTTGGACGACGAGATCGTGATCCAGAACCATGCGGTAGCAGTGAACCCAGTGGACTGGAAGATCCAGTTATCAGGGGGCTTCGGACTGTCGTACCCTGCGATCCTTGGCGAAGACGTGGCGGGCGAGATCGTGGCAGTCGGGCCTGGCGTTAATGCCTCCACGGGGTTGGACTTGAAGCGAGGCGACCGGGTGATCGCACACGCATTGGGCCTTGGGTCCGGCAACTCGCAGTACGGCGGCTTCCAGCTGTATCCGCGGCTGAAGGCTGTGACGGTTGCCAAGGTGCCCGATGATATCCCCCTGTGGAGCGCTGTCGTGCTTCCCTTGAGCATTTCCACTGCTGCCGCGGGGCTCTATCTCAAGGCGAACCTGGGCTTGAAGTTCCCCGGCAAGGGTGAGCGTGTCGACGAGCCTCGACTTACGCACCCCCACCAGAAACCATCCCCAACAAGGACGAAAACCGCGGCATGCTCCTCCTCTGGGGCAGATCCTCATCGGTAGGCAGCTCTGTGATCCAACTAGCCGTTGCATCAGGCTACCGAGTCATAACCACAGCTTCCCCATCAAACTACGCCTACGTGAAATCTCTCGGCGCAAGCCTGGTGCTGGACTACCACAACCCGGACATCGAGGACATCCTAATCGCCATACTTCGCTCAGAATCGTCAGAAACCCCATCTCCTGATAAGCCCAAGTTGGTGGGTGCATACGACGCGATCGGCAGCGACAACACAGCGCGAGCTTGCGCGCGGGTCGTACATGCGCTAGGTGGCGGACGGGTCGCCAGCGTGGTGTCCGTGCCCGCGGACGGCGACTTGCCACGCGACGTGGAGTTCACGCGGATTGCGAGCGGCAATATCATCTCGCAGGAGGATGGCCGCGTCGCACGCACGATCTGGGGTGGGTGGGTCCCTGGAGCGCTGGCGAGCAGTGCCCTCAGGGCGAAGCCCGATGAGCTCATCGTCGGGAGAGGCTTGTACTATGTCCAGGCTGGGTTGGATCGGCAGAGGGAGGGTGTCAGTGCGACGAAGGTGGTTATCACGCTCTGAAAGCACGCCTTTTGGAGGGCGAAAGGCGACCGCTGTTCCCAGGCTTAATACGGAGTACATGCTGGTGGTATTGCTGGGACCAAGAGCTCTCTTCCTGTCATGACAGCCGCTGAGCGAAAATGATAGAAAAATGAAATATGTTGGTACTCCGTTTAGGGTATTATGGAAATTGGCTACCTTTTTCGGTTTGGAATTCGAGTTAAGAGTACACTCAACGTCTTTTGACCATCTTGGATTGACTTTTTATTGGGAACATCACCTCGCAGCAACTCCCTTACATTTCAGTCATACAAAGCCCTTCGTGCTCATCGACTCTTCACTCCTCTGATGCCCCGAGGACTTGACATAATGCCCCGCTCCTTAGCATCTGATTGTCGACCTCAATACCAACATCTACACGAGCCCTTCTTCCTGCCTAGGACAGTTCTTTCCCTCAACATCTCCAAAATACCTATCCTTCTAGAATATGCAAAACCCTCAATCAATACGATCACCCCCATGTTAAAGGAGAACAAATAGACAATAGAAAGGAAAAACTATGTAAAAAGGAAAAGACTCTGTCGTAGACGGGCGTCGGATTTAGGTAGCGGGTGGCGTTTCGCTGTGCTGAAGATGTTATTGACCCCACACACGTGGGAAGATCAGTTCCATCCCAAACTGTTCTCAGCCATCACCGGTGGACTGATATATGTCCGCCCGCTCCTGTTCGAGTTACTCTGGTCGCTATTGCGTGACGTTCGACCACCAAATCTTGTACCGTAGCTGCCACGAGCACCTGCTGCCATCAAGTTGGATTGTTCACCCGGACGGCTGCTAGCACCAGATTGCATGCTGCTTGACCTTTGATGGCCTGCCTTCTTCTTCTTGTACCGTCTAGCTACTAGGAACATAGCCGCTCCATAAACAGTTGCACCAGCAACCGCACCCACAGCGATTCCAACCGAAGATGGTCGAACTCCAGAGCCTGAATCACTGGATCCTGGTGCCGCGCCACCAGCATTGCTAGTGTTTGAGGTTGTGGCGGGGTTGTTTGCCGAGTTGATAGGAGTTCCACCATTGCCCATGGTAGATCCAGCCAAAATTGGAATGGTTGGATCAACCATGCTCATCAAAGTTGTTACCGAAGGATTCTCATTGTGGAAGAGACCCGAGTTAGGGTTCAAGATGAGGACTGACAGCAAATCAACCTTACTTTCAGGGATGTATGCCATAGCTAGAGTAGTAATGTAGCCGACGCTGTTCAAGGTATTATATGGTTGAAGATATTGCATGACAACATCGTCAACAGTGAGATCCAGGCCGTTTCCAACACCAGGAGGTATAAACGAGAATATCTGGGAGACCGCCGTTGTTGAAGAGACTACGAACTGGTAGTTGAGACTATAAGTGAATCCAAGCTGAATCAAAGTAGAGTTCTCGGGTGCAGGGGGGATACCGCCTTCGGGCTGAATGACACTGGGAAGGGTAGTTGGAATGACGGCTGCACTGGTCGAAGATGATCCAGATGTTGGAGAGCTTGAAGGTGCTGTGATAATGCTAGAGTCTGGGATCAACGTAGTCATCGAATCTGTCCCCGTGGGTTTCAGAGTGTTGGTTGGGGGAGCTGAGCTGGTTGGGCGGGTTGTAAATTGCTCTGCGCTCGTCGTGTTTGCCACCAAGAGTGGAGGGGATGGAGTCTCTGTGGGAAGCGTATTTGGGGTCGTTGTCACTGGGGGATCCGAGAGGGGAGGAGTTGTCACAGGTGTAGTGGTTGGAGGATCTTGCGTGACAGGCGGAGTGGTCACAGGCGTGGTGGTTGGAGGATCTTGCGTGACAGGCGGAGTGGTCACAGGCGTGGTGGTTGGAGGATCTTGCGTGACAGGCGGAGTGGTTACAGGAGTGGTAGTTGGAGGATCTTGCGTGACAGGCGGAGTGGTCACAGGAGTGGTAGTTGGAGGATCATCCGTGACAGGCGGAGTGGTCACAGGAGTGGTAGTTGGAGGATCTTGCGTGACAGGCGGAGTCGTAACAGGAGTAGTGGTTGGCGGCTGATCAGTTTGATCATCGGGAGGACGAGTTGTAGTAGGAGTGGGTGGCGATTGTGTTGAATCGTCGTTGTCCGGTGGAGGAGTGGTAGTTGGACCAGGGGTAGTGGTTGGCGGATCCAATATACCTGAGCCTGTTGGGAGGGAAGTGGTATCCGCATCCGTGGATGTGAGCGCGTCGTCGGCAGCGCTTACATCTGCCGCAATCGAGGAAGCCGCTGCTTGGGCGGAAGAGAGTGCGGATGAAATAGAAGCCAGGTCAGACGAAGCAGCAGTTGATGCCGCGTTTTGGATGGAGCTTGCCACATCCAGGATGGACGAAGCAGCATCGGTTGCGGAGGAGAGAACGGCGTTCGGGTCTTGAGTGCTTGTCGTACCGTCAGTGTTGGACGACGTTGCACTAATGACCGAATCCCTTCCCAATGTAATTCCGGTTTCAGAAGTTGTCGTTGCGTCGGGGTTAGGGGTGGCCGACGCTGTTGAATCTGTGGTGGTGGCATCTGAGGTAATGACGGAGGCGACACCAGACAGAACATCCCCAATCGTCGATATGATGCTGCCCAATCCAGAGTCGGCACTGCTAGAGGAATCGGTCGTAGTGCTGTTGTCGCCTGTGACTTGTCTCTTCACTGCCACTGGATAGTAGTATCTTTTCATGTCGGTCCGCTTGGGATGATGTGGGACAGCGTCAGCAACTGAGACGGCCACCGCCGAACAGATCAATGTGAGCAATGTAATCTTCATGATTGCGCTGGCAAACTGGTCAAGAAATACTGCCATGGATGTCAGTCAACGTCCGCAGGGTCCACTAGAATCAAAACTCACTGAGAAAATCTCATGTAATGAATGTATAGGGTGAGGTTATATGTTCAAAAGAGTGGCTAGGATCCTATGATCCTGGAAATGCTGCAAGATCGCCTGATGTCCCAGGAATCGTAGGGTCGGCACCGGGTTGCCTGAGTTGGACTGTAGTAGAGGGTTGTACCCAAGACTTGAGGGACAGCTGCCGAGAGATGGCCAGACAAGTGTGCTTTGTTTCAAACGTAGCCGCAAATGGACGAAATTGTCAGGAAATTTCCAAGTTCATATAAATGGAAACGAATTCTTTGACGTAGCGATAGACCAAAGGTTCAACAAAGAAAGGCGACAGTAGATTGTGGCTCTGCGAGAAGAGTTGGGCCAGCCAATTTGAACGATACAACAAAGAGGTTTAGTAGTCGGTGTTGGGCGCGAGGGCGCCGAGTCGGCGGTTCGAAGCGTACGTATGCCTTGCAACGAGGATCGAAGAGAATGCGGTGGCTAAGGAGCGTGCTCGATCGTGTCAAAAAGGGGTGAACGTCGATTGGTAAAGGAGCGAACGCAAGCAACGAAGAATCGTGCTGGCTAAAAAGGGCGTCGAAGTGTGAATGAGCTGAAAGGAGGTGGTCCGGACAGGTTGACAAGTCGAAGAAGGAGGTTATCGATCGCAGAAGGAGAGACAGCGACCACGGCGACGTTGACAGATCATCGAGGCTCAGTGATGATGGGAAAGATGGCGGCGAGCGTAAGTGCACAAAGAGACGAAAGAAAGAGCATTTGCCCAGAGTATAACGTTAGGAGAAGAACGAACTGAGCAAGCAACGACTAGGCTGGGTAGAGGGAATGAATGTGATGAGAGTGGGAAAGGGAGCGGATTGAGGCGAGCGACAAGCGTGAGTGCTAGCATGACTTGGTAGGACCTGCCCTGGTTCTGGAGGGCGTCAAGTGGCTCAGGCACGGCAACGACGCTTCGTCCACTCTTGAGGGCCACAGCAATACACGTACCAGGTACAGAGCTAGCACGCGCTTAGGCAGGAACAAGACACGAACGACACAGATTCATTGGTGGATTAGAGTCAGCTAAGCTACTACCGGCTTAGCACAAATACCACAAAACGGTAATGCACAACTTGGTGACACGCGAGCGCCTTGGATGGTCTTCCGCCCCCAGCGGCCCTGGCTTTGTGTGCTCCGACCAATTTCGAGGTCAATCTCGCTCTTCAATGGGCTTTTCTTAGCTGTCGATGGTGGCTTTTGCTACCTGCCAACATTGGCATGGTCGTGTTCAACTGGTAAGTGGCTTGTTGGAGCCACAGTCTTCCTCGCACGGTCTCGCAGTGCGTATTATCCAGTCCCCAGAACCAGAATACGAATTACTGATAGAGGTTGAGTCCCTTGACCAAGCAGCCACTCCGTACGCAGTACTCGTACCTTGGTAAGTGGGAAAGATCAGCAGACTCTAGACTCTTCCAGTGGGAGGTAACTCATTCAGACTAAGGTTGTTGGGTCTGTTTTTGGAGTTTGATACGTTGGCCGAAACATATTGTGTATCCAGTGCCAGTGTGGCGATGTGGTCAGGTCTCGCGCCGGCATAGTGAGAATAACCGTGACGATGGGGAGTGCCAATTGCTTCTTTTCTTCGTAGAGCTGCTTCCATGGAACAATGGCACTCGCTCAGGCACTTGCAGAGGCACTCGGGCAGGCATGAACCATGGTGGACTTGAAGCTGAGCATGGCTTTCTTACAGAAGTAGGGCAGGGTTATGGGCTCACCCAATCTTAGTTCCAGGTACCAGGAGCAAGCAGCGTGTCAGCCAAACGCCTCCCGCTCACTTGGCGTGGTTGAGATGCATGAGTGGACTGCTAAGATTGGTGAAAATTCTCCCTGGTCAAATAAGAGTTGGGCTTGAAGGTCAAAGCCTTTCAAAGGCCCAGGATTGTCCAAAAGTTCAACTGCACCCTTGCTCGTCTGGTTGCGTTGCAGTGGTACGACGCCCTTTATATTCCAGTGCTTTACGCTCAGGGCCTCCCATATTTGCATCTCAACTGTCTCGCAGTTTTGCAGTCTCCGGTACCACTGCTTCATGTAGTCCTCACTTCACAAGCTCTAATACTTATGTTGTCCACCACGTGTAATTCAGTGGTACAAGTGCTGGTGAGTCGTACTTGTAAGTGTTAGGACTACCTCGCCCTCTTGGTGGAGATGCAAAACCTACGGCCCCGCTTGCCCACAGCCCGAGCTGCTGGTTTGTTTCATTCAGGGGTAAGCGGGACAAACACCAACACGCCCTTAACCTTTGGGATCAGCCACCCCTGGCACTGTGAAAGAGGCTGACCTTCCTTCTGAGCCAGATTCCAAGTTGGTCCAAGCTGAATTACTCCAGCAATAATATTGGGCAGGATTAAACGATCGATATGTACGAGTACCAGTATTATTATGCCCGGACTTCGGACTCGGTACTCGGTAGATATACCCATACAGGAAATAGACACTGACCGACACCACAGAACAATTTACCGAGCGCTCAGTGGCACATGTTGAAGGAGCATGAATGTATCTACGGAGCACATCTCACGTGGCTACACGTAGATCATTATCAAGATGTGACAATCATTCGCACGGACTACCAAGCAGAAATGGGCATACCCAGCCTCGAGAGGTACTCCGTGCATATACAATCTGTGCATTCCGTCACCGTTTCATGTCAAGTTCAAACCATCCCACACTGGCCAACAACGTACGCGTGCGCAAGCCAATGTCTTGGTCGTGACCAATGGCGAAAAAGTATGTCTAATGACAACGCGAACACCCCTTGACTGAATGGCATGTCGTAGGGTTGACGTAACCCTTAGAATACAGCTGAGAGGATGGCGAAATTTGCAATCGTCGAGCATGATACAGACTATATCGCGACTCGCGACTCGCGACACACATACGATGGCCAGCCCACCAGTACGGGTATGTACCTGCCTACCGAGTATCCCTGCGCAGTCATATTAGTGGACTGTCTGTGCTCCGTACTCCGGATACCCGAGTGGGCATTCTGTACTCCGTACCTTGGCTACGAATGCCATGGGTATCCAGGTCTGGGAGGTTCTCATGCTCCGTAATAATGGGATCGGCGATCAAGCTTGAAACGACGATGTTGATCAAAGATTGTTCTCGAATTCGTCAACGGAGAATTCAAGTAATACCTCTACTCCGTACGGAGTACTAGGCACAGTGCCAATTATGGGCGTATCGTTTGTGAACAACTCTCTGAAAGGACGTACTCGTAGATCGATGCCCAGGGCTGTCCACAAGAAAATTCAGAGTCATTGGACAATTGAATACTCTTGAGTACTTACCTCCCGGGCCTGGTGGGAGTACAACATAATTAGCACTGTACGGAGTATTGGCATTGTCATCCTCTGGCTATCCGGTTAGCAGGCCTTCCAGCGGCAGAACATTTGTGGTTTATTTTGGTTCCAATCCCGGAGAAACTTAGCACCGAGGGCTGATGTATCACGTGTATCCTCCTCACCCTCGTGCCTCTCCAGCCGTTTGGAGACAACTCCGCGCTCAGACGATGAGTTTTCGTAGTGGGAAAAGCCTACCATACTCTCCTGCACACCTTCTACTTCCCGCCGTAATTCATCAAAAGATGTGAGAGGTAAGCAAATTGACATTAGAAGGAGAAGAAAAAACACTTTCTCATCAAGATGCATAGTCGAGTTTGCATGAATTCATGTATACCTACCTGTAAATAGAACTGTGAGCTCCTCGGCCTCCTGCATCCCTCCCCGTACAGGCTTAAATAAAGAGTTCTGCGAGTCGCCGATAACAGGAGACCAGTGGTAACTCGTGGTCGGTACGGAGTAGTTGAAAAAGCTGGAGAAGGCTCAAAATGCCTGGTGGCTTCGGAAAACCGCGTCAAGCAACCCTTCACAGTTAAAATGTCCAACCTCCAACCACCAATTGCCGAGCACGTCATTTGGCCCTGGCAGAATGTTTTTGCTCCACATTTTCCATCTTCCATTCAGAAACTCAGCCTTCATCTCACCCTACCCGCACCCGCTCCAAACCTCCAAACGAGCCTCGACCTCTTCATCCTCTTTTTATATTACCCATAATGCTATCATTACCCTGAGCATCTCGTTAAACACAACCGCCTCACCTTCATTGACCCCATCTCATATGTCCTTGAGCATACTGATATCTACGTTGCAAGTCTCCGAGCTTGTTCCCCCACCATCCTTCTCGTGCCGCCACCATGTCTGACTCAGGACCTTCGTCCACACCGCTATTGAAGAATCCCAAGCTCAACGCAATGAGTAAAGCCTTCTCTCAGATCGATCTGGATGGACACGATCTACCGCCTTCTCCAGCACCCTCGAGTCCCAGAGGTGGCCGCAATTATGCCATTGCCACTCAGCTGGTCTATTCCGAGGGCAATGATCAGTACAATGCCAGCAGTGTGCCGATATACCAGGTATGACAGCAACTAATGTGACCTTCTTGCACTGGTATTAACTCAGATAGTCTGCAACCTTCAAACAGCAGTCTTCTTCGGGCGGTGCCTCCGAATACGATTACACCCGCAGCGGGAACCCAACTCGAACCCACCTAGAGAAACATCTGGCAAAGATCATGCAAGCAAAAAGAGCGTTGGTTGTCTCCTCTGGCATGGGTGCTCTAGATGTCATTACTCGCCAGCTGCGCCCTGGCGACGAGGTCGTGACTGGAGACGACCTTTACGGAGGCACCAACCGACTCCTCAAATATCTCTCCACCCATGGTGGCATCATTGTGCACCATGTCGACACCACTACACCTGAAAAGGTCAAAGAAGTGTTGTCCTCCAAAACCGCAATGGTCCTGTTGGAAACCCCGACCAATCCATTGATCAAGATTGTAGACATTCCCACAATCGCCAACATGGCTCACATCGCCAATCCTTCATGCCTTGTCAGTGTGGATAATACCATGCTGTCTCCGCTCCTACAGAACCCTCTCGAACTCGGTGCCGATATTGTATATGAGTCTGGCACCAAATATCTCTCCGGCCACCACGACCTCATGGCCGGCGTCCTCGCCGTCAACGACGAGTCGCTCGGCGACAAACTTTACTTCACAATCAACGCGTCTGGTTGTGGCCTTGCTCCGTTTGACTGCTGGTTGCTGATGCGGGGAATCAAGACCCTCAAAGTACGCATGGACGCCCAGCAAGCCAATGCCATGCTCATCGCTCGCTTCTTGGAATCCGCTGGCTTCAAGGTTCGTTATCCCGGTCTGAAGTCTCACCCTCAGTATGCCCTGCACAACTCCATGGCCCGCGGCGCCGGGGCGGTGCTCTCATTTGAGACAGGCGACATCCAACTTTCGGAGCGCATCGTCGAGTCGGCCAAAATCTGGGCCATCAGCGTCAGCTTCGGCTGCGTGAACTCACTCATCAGTATGCCCTGCCGCATGAGCCACGCAAGCATCGATGCCAAAACCCGCCAGGAGCGCGGCGTGCCCGAGGATCTCATCAGACTTTGTGTCGGCATCGAGGACGGAGAGGACCTCCTCGACGACCTGAGGAGTGCCTTGGTCCAGGCTGGCGCAATGAACGTCTCTCTGGATGGCATCTACGCCAAGAACGCCACCATCGGTGACTCGCAAGCTGACGATGCCGAACATCTAGCCGCAAGTGCTCCTGCAACCAATGACCCTTGATCCCAGCGTATTCCGCCTCACTTCTACCAACCACTCCCCCAATCATCTGCCTCACATTACCGTTTGTGATCAGCTACAAGTAGGCATGCATGCAGTAGTCCGCAATGTCAAAAATTGAAAAAAAAGGAAAAGGAAGCCCTCTGGGGACAAAAGCTTCGGAAAGGATTCGAAAAGGTGCACGCGGGACGATCGCGAGCCTGGTTTTGGTTCGAGAGAATCGAAGATGTCGTACGGACACATTTAAAACCTGCCGAACCACAATAACATAGACTGAGAGAAAAGAGGAAAGAAAGTCATTCTATCGATATTAAAAGCCTCCTTAGGCACTCGTACTAGCCTGCTAGATGCTTGTTCCATGCCTTGTATAAATTTGACCACCTCGTTATGTGACCGCACAATCAGCCCCCTGCAAAAAAATAAACCTCAAGAGATTCGAGGTGCCCATGAGGCCCTCATCCACGACCGACAACACATGCTCAGCAACATCTCGCCTGCCTACTCCCGTGGGAAACTTTCACCGTCTGCAGTGTCAGTGGTGTTGGTCTCCGTAGATACTCCTCAGTCGTCTGTAGACTCCCATTCACTTAATTCGCATCGCGATTACCAACTTCAACCACGCTGGATATATCATCCTCTGATTATCAACTCTGGGCAGAACCTAGACTCCTGCTTGACGTTGAAGCTGATATTCGGTTTGTGGAAGGTTGCGGCTCTGGAGCTCCGCGTCGCCGTCAAAGCCTTCAGGCCTGGCGTTGTCTTCGAGCACACCCGGAGTACGATATAAATATGTCAAGTAGACCAAGAGGTACAGGGAGAATTATCCTTCAAGAGGACCAGAAATTGACATTGTGTTGGGTAACGTCGCAACTCGCCCAAGAATATGCTCTCTGTTTCAGTTCGACAGGCCTGGCCCCTCTCGGAATGAGCACAAAAATTTCGGATAAGAATCTGGTATTGTTGATCCCTTGTCTTATGTCGATGTACGTCGCTGCAGCTGCCATCTAGAGTCAACGAATGAATTCTGTCATTCACGCCCTCCTGCTGCCTTCCTCTCGTCGCCTCTTTTTAGCTCTACAGGAAAGGAAAATCGTGACCACCTATCAACTCAGCTCATGCCTTGTCACTAGCCAGAGGAACAGAGTGGCCGTCCAAATGACAGGGGCACATAACAGGGGATTGATTCTCTCGTATCTATTTGCTGGTACATTTGTAGCTTTCGTACATGTACACCTTTTTAAGTTGTGGCCTCCATCGGTGTTGGGTTGCTGCCAGCTGTGCGATGTTGGCAGGCTTGTTACGAAGGTGCATTTGTCATAGGTGAAGCGACTGCGTCCTTCCCTCGTGTTGCATGGCCGTTCTTGCTTCAAGTGCCATTTGAGAGCTAACCCAGGAGTGCACCGAAAGGGAAAAGGGATGACGGTATCGCGTTCGTTCAGATACTTACATCAGAGAGTGCGCATGATGTCGTGTGGCTTTTGTTGAAAGTGAACGGAAACAAAAGATATACCAATTGGATAAATACAGATGCAGTCACTAGTGGTTGGCGGTTGTCTTTGACCTCTGGATCGACATGGTGACGACGACGAAGGAGAGACTTGTAAGGCTCTGGAAGCACTAGGATAAGTACACACAGACATACAGACAATCGCCCTTGACTATGTACAAGGAAGGACATCGGGTAAGAGCTAAATCGCCTTGCGACTAGATTTCAGGCCCTCACTGGCAGGCAGGCACATTACTATCCCCTCAAGGGAGAAATCTGTCCGATTTGTCAGGAATGCTACCCATTCGTCAGCTAGAGCCGTCAATCAGGAAGGAGAGAGATCTGGCATGCAGTGGCTTTCGTGCTTCTCGCTGCCTAGGTAGATTCTCAGCAAAGTTCGGATGCTCGCGCAGGCAATATTGGACCAGCTCACTCTCTAAAAGCCACTTCCTCATAGATCTTTTCACTCAAGCCCCAATTGACGAAAATCCGTGTAAGAGAGGGGTGGTGCCAGATCCGGGAGGGGCGAGCTTCTCGATTCACTGTTTCCAATTACCTTAAGCTTTGAGCAATCCTTTCAGGGAGTTCAACGACAGAACGCATCAACTTCGAGAAGTGAAGATGCGCCCATTAATGCCTGCACATTGTAGCAAGGCAAGTTCTTTCTGCGTCCCACCCCTTGGCAAGAATCTTGGACGTCGGATGGACCACAACGCTCTTTGGTCATTGCCAAGGTACAAATCTCTCAGTACTAGTGAACGATAAATTGCCCCTAGATATTATTCGTGGCTCTAGAGTAGTTGTTCCAACTTAAACTCGATCACAGAGTTAAGTCCAGAGTGCGCCAAAGTCAAGATAGAAGAGATGTCTCCCCTTTGGACAGAAAAGCCGTTATTGGAATTCCTGCGCCTTCCCTCCGAGGCTAAGGAACCTTGGGCTCCTCACTTCACCGTCGTTAAATACCTAGCTAGCTGGGTGCTCAGACCGTGGTGAGTACTCCCATTAACCAGTGCCCAAAGATTCAAAAATCCTGGACGTTTATTGGAAGCAAGGATTCAAGCACTCTATAACCCTGGCTCCGGTCGACAGCCCCAGGTTGTAACATCGGACACACTAAGTAATTAGGTTCTGAGCCGTCTTCTGCACCATGACCTTGGGATCACGGCTTTCTCGTAGACACTCCCTTGTGGATGTCTCGGGTGGCGCAGTGCAGCAACTGACTAACTGCCTACTTAGTCCTCGTCGGGCTAAACAACCAGACCAGGAATGTTGTCCATGATCCTGAGGTTTAATCCACAGAGAAGTAGGAGTCTGCAGCTCAATAGCGCAGCAAAACAGGGATATTATGCAGGCTTGCTCGATAATGTGCCCGATCTGCAGCAAACTGTTATGCCCGCGAGCCTGACAAGTGTCATGTTCCCTAAAACAACTGGGGTAAGAGGCGATGGGCCACGTTGTATGGTATGTAGCTCCTAGCGGCCCAGGCCAGCGACCGTCACTTTGCCCAGTCACCTATGACCTGCCGGTAGGGGCAGCATCCATGGGCCAGGCTGGTGGCTAGCTTCTGTCCCTAAAGTAGCACGCACTCTCACGTCGTGACTTTCGCAATGCCCATTATCTCCTTGGTTTGAAGGATGGCTTGTAGAGTATCGCCTGAGGGATTTTCCCCGTTGCAGAAGCGGTGGGCACTGCAGCTAGAGGACACATTGTGATGCAACCTCCTACTAAGCATAGACGGAGCACAGCCGTTTTACTGGTCATTTTCATTAGTTAGAAAGTATACTCACCCTTATGGCTACCTTTTTAATTGGGCGATGGTTCGACTACGTGATTCTTGGCGGTGACTGTTGGCATACTGAACACTACTAGTCGAATATATTCTCGACGGGATGTTATGAAGACTAGGGGTCTTGTCGAGAAGGTTAAGTGCAAAACAGGGTGTTGCTCGTACTCGCAAAGACAAACACGGAGGGCGGGCCGCGGTCGCTCTCATCAACTCTCAATTTGATAACAGCGGTTTTAGCGAGTTTTGTCTGGGTTGCACTCTCAGTTGTCTGCCTTTGGCTGTGTAGTCACTGACGCGAAGCAATCCTGTTCTGAAGGGAAATTCTTCTAGGCAACTGTGCAATGAATCTGGAGGTTAAAGTTTGGTATGCTTCAAGATTCTGAGCCGCGTCTTACCAGCTGGGTGCGAGCACTTAGTTCCGTAAACTTTGTCTAATGGTTCAGCAGCTTCATTGGCCGATCCAGAGGTTGGGATTACTTTCAGAAGACAGGGGACGGAGACAGGCGAAGTGATTAAAATGATCATGAAATGTGCAGATCCTAGAACGGTGAGTATTGGCGGCGTGGTAATCGACGATGGCTGAAGTTCCCCACCATTCCAAAAGTTGCCCTCTAAAGCTCTTATCAAAGTTCTTAACTAAATCACCAGCACGTGCCTTTACCTCGTCTGCAAGGCAGTTAGTAGGTTGGTTCTCCGGACGATCGATGGGGCAGAACGTCCAGCCCTTTGCCCGTGCTTCTGCAACTCATCCCCCGACATCCAGGACGGATGCCCAGGTCAGTAAGGTTGGCGTGGGTTTCAACATTTGGACGTGGTGCATTCCGCGAAAGTCTGTGTCTGCTAGGATGTGACTCTTGGCCTTTTTGTATTTCCCAGAACAAGAAAACCTTTGCTCCGGGTGTTTTTGAGGAGCTACTCGGCCTCAACTGAGTCATGTTATGCTGTGGGGAGGTTCAAGGCCTGGCCAGGCGGCCCAATGAGACACACGAGCGCTAATGCACGATCCTCGCTAATCGGAATCAGAGTTTCCAGCGGCTTAGCGGTGGACCGAGGCACGGTCGTCTCTTGACTGCGGGTGGAAATGGAGAGAGGATAGTCCAAAAAGAAAACAGAAAAAGCGAAGAACAAGGGACTCGAACCCTCAACCTTGGCTTTACCACAATCAACAAGATCGAGTAGATATCACTGATATAGGAGAGCCTTATTATAAGTGTTAGTCAAAATAGCAGCTGGATCAGCAGCTAAAATACACATACCACGCGCTACCATTGCGCCAATCCTCCTCCATGTTTCCCGCGGAAAATTCCCCCTTTTTTCGGGGGATTAATATTATGAACTTTTGAAAATTAATTATATATACTAAAAGGGATCACCTAGTATATTGTTGAAGTGTTCAGCTTAAATATCAAAAGTAAATCCATTGGTTGTTCCATCATTAAGAGGGAACAAGAACCCCAGGCCTTTAAACTTGGCCTTGAAGCTAATTTTGGGTTTATCGTTTTCAGACTTGATCGGTGCCGTCAGGTGAAGGAGGGAAACTATGATACTAACTCCCTAGTACCACAAACCTGACAGTGATCGGGGACAGAGAAGGAGAGGACAAAGGAAAGTAGTTTAATCGAAGTCTCGTTCCCCGGTCGGTTTTCTTAGTCACAATTCTACTCTCTGCCAGTTTGGTCATTGCTTGGTTCTCCTTTTGTGGCAGCCTTTCGAAGTGCCCCTTCGGATCGCTAGAGGGAATCTCGAGAGCCATTCACCGCGGGTGCCGTTGGAAGTTCGACTAGCTCATCGCTAGCAGGTTTTCAACTTGTCGTCACGGCCTTTCGCTTAGTGTTCCGGTCTGTTCGAGTCATCACCACCTGCCTCGTCCCGGTCTTGGTTTCGCGACGACATCCCACGTTGGCTGCGGTTGTTCATTTTGGGAGCAGTGAGATGGGAAGCATGCCGCCGAGTGGATCACCTGCTAGGAGTGTCAGGCTTTCACAAGGTCTGAGCCACGCCTTCACAAGAGGTGATTGAGTGGGCGTCTCCTCGTCAAAAATGTTTTGACTGAGCTTTAGAGTTCCTCATAGCCTGGAGGTAAGCGAAGTTTTGACTAAAGCTCGGAGAAATGAAAGCCCGAAGACTCGCTAATGAGGTCCAAACGCAAAGAAAATCATTCATGCCGGATCAGCAAAAACAGATTAAGTTTCATATTATACTCTATTCAGACCCTTCATTTTCCTCTACTCGTAGACAGGCCAGCTGAGCCAACACCGGAAGTGGGACGATGCCTTTCTCGCACCACAGCCATTCGGGTCAATTTTGTGACGGCCATGCTAGGGACTCTCTGGAGGACATCATCCTCACCGCGATCTCAAAGGGGATGCAAGTTTTCGCTTTGACAGAACACATGCCTCGTCATGACGTGGATAGATACCCCGAAGAATTGGAAGCCGGCGTGACACTTGCATCTTCTCTGGACAATGAAGCCTCTTACTTCAAGGAAGCCGTTCGTCTGCGCGAGAAGCACGCCGCCAGGATCGAATTGCCCGTTGGATTTGAGTGTGACTGGATCCGACCAGAGTCCCGCGAGCTCATTGATCAGAGCATACGAACCTATGCATTTGACTTCTTCATCGGGTCGGTCCATCATGTGCACACCGTCCCCATCGACTACAACGATACATTCTACAAGCAAGCCCGAGAAAAAGCTGGTGGGACCGACGAGCAGCTTTTTCAGGCTTATTTCGACGCCCAGTTAGCGATGCTACAGGCAACAAAACCTCCCGTGGTGGGCCATTTTGACCTCATTCGCCTGAAGAGCGACAATCCCAACGTGAATCTCAAGCATCTCGCGAGTGTCTGGCAACGGATAGAGCGAAACTTGGAGTACATTGCCTCGTATGGAGGTGTCCTTGAGCTTAATTTCGCGAGTTTACGCAAGGGTTTGAACGAACCTTACCCCCAGGCCGACATATGTAGGGTTGCGGTAGAGAAGGGGGTCCAATTCTGTCTCTCCGATGATAGCCATGGGATGGACCAAGTAGCGATGAATTACAGTCTCTGCCTCTCCTATCTTCGAAGAGTGGGAATAAGCTCTTTGACGTTCTTTCGGCATAGTGCAGAATCGGGCAATCACCCTGATTCTCGATTCTCAACGTTGCGATCTGACCAACTCTCGCTTCTGGAACTCGAACAGCACATATTTTGGAAAACTGGGAAAGCCTAGTCAAGAATTGGTGCCCTTTCTACCATACAACCAACGTTGAACCACGTTTCGCTGCAAGCATACCCAATATGTGTTTGTTCCGAATTGGGCCATGCCCCTAGACGAGCACCTGATGGGATGTTGTAGCTGGACCAATTAAAATTATTTCAAGCTGGTCTGAGCTCAGATGGGGGATTGGCAAGCAGACAACACGCAGGGAGTAGACGCATGCATAAGGGTCGCAGCCACACGGCAGAGGCACAAGGGGCAATTATTTGATGAACTGTACAGATTATCGAGTGATGCTGGGTGGTCAAGAGCGTTTGAACAAATGTGTTTGGAAAATACTACTTACAACCTGCGGCCAGCCAACAATTGGTGGGGAGCCAACATTACGAGGGGTTGAACCGTCTGTACCAATTGAACCGTTCTGTAGCAACCGTTGTGTTACACAAACACCCTCGATAAAGCTGAAATGCGGCATGGAGACAGCCCAGCCGAGGGATATCGGCAAGTATCGGTGTGACCAAATTTCAGTAATTCATAAGTGATCCGAAGAAAATGAACGGTGATGGCTGACTCCGGGGGGGATGACGGAGTACGGAGTACAATTTGGGCAGGAGTCGTGATCCTAGTTCATGGACGGCTGTCAGACCCCTGGCTTCGGCCTGGAGAGCAACCACGTTGTTCTGATGTGACTGGCTACCAAGCGATGAATTAGCGTGGACGGCAGTATCCATGATGGGTGAGAGATGCAGATCACCCTGGTGGTTGTGCTTGAGTAAAAGTAGGAACTCACAAGTGTTCCGCCTTTCTGCAAGTAGAGTAACGAGAGACAACAGAGGCTGTTCGAATTAGTGACGCCGCAGACAACAGCAGTGGCTCCTGCCTAGGCATTACCAGATGCTAAGCTGGCTGTAGTAAGGCTAGGATGAGGTGATTGACGAACATGTGTTGCGTTGCCTTGTACCCGTCGAAAGATCGACATGAGCAGTCAAAGTTGAGTCCCTGCTCCTCACCGCTCCAGCTATCATGCTATTAGATACTGGCTGGTACCGAGAGTTGGCAGTTGCTTTTGCTGCGGTCCAGAAGGGGAGAGCATGCACGCCTCCAATTACTCCTTCGGAAGTCTTCTTGATTGGTCTGCACTGAGCACGCAGATGGGAACATGGGGTGTGCTCAGGTTTGTGTTACCAGACTTCGTGTTGACTCGAATGAGAGCAAGATCAAGCAAGATCGAGCAAGGTCCTGGGAGGTCTAGCAAAGGAAACCATCATCGTGTGGCTGGTCCCAAGCGAAGAGGTGCCGCCTCTGATGTGTCTAGGCATTATTCGCCATGAGCTAGCGGGATGCAGGACGGAGAACAGGTAGGGAGTTTGGAGTACGAGTACTCGAGAGTGATCCCTTCTGCTCTACGAGTAAGCTCTTCAGTCATTCTAGAAAAATGGCGGCAATTCAGCCGGCCACGAGGGCACCGGGATTATTTTCCGGCATAAGTACGGAGTACGGAGGACCTATATAGGCCTAATCATGAGTCGCTCCGCTCCTCTTTAGCAGCAAAGACAGGAAGCGATGGGGATGGGGATGCGATCGCCTCGCGTAGCCTGACAACGGGCAAGTCGATATTCTGGTTGCAGAGCGGTAGCCGGTGGGGCGAAAGCTCATACCGCCTAAACAGTGGCTTGCAGCGACTGTGGTTGCATTAGGCGGAGATGAGTCAAAGAATATGTACGGCGGTACAGCCGTACTCCGTACTCGAAAGTGTCTGCAGGCATTTTCCGTCGCACATGGGGAACTCTGGTTAGATGGAAACAAGCTGAGCAGGAAGACCAATCCGAGGTGCTCGATGAGGAATCTCATGCCCTGAATCTAAGCAGGAAGTAGACTCCGGGCTTCAATTGAATGAACCTTGCCTGCAGATCACGGTCGAGGGTGAATCACATGTCCCAATATTCCAGCACGAATCTAGCAGGCGCATGCCGCTAACTCGATCCCAAATAACCTCGTATTCTGGGGCTGCCACCACTGGCCAGTGGCGACCAAGGCCAATAACCAGACGGGAGAAGGCCCCAAGGCCTTGGTTTGGGCTGTCTGACGTCGGATATTATCCACCTGCAGGCGGAGAAACTGCTGGGTGGAGGGTGGATGGTGCCCAAGGCGAGTGCCAGCGTGGTCCCAGGTCGTTATCTCCACTCACATCGAGGGAGTCATTGGTTGGACGATGTGCGATTTGAGATGCTAGTTCGATGAGAGATGTGCAGTGACCTTCGGATCAAGAGATCAGCAAACCCCTGCTCAAGCGGCTGCTCAAGGGTGCTAGCGCCCAATCCACCAGTTTGTTATCCGTACTTTGCTGCTGGGATCCGGGGATTGCGGTCGGAGCATCAGTCACAGGCTCACAGAAGCAGCACGTCCCAGGGGAGCACCGTATCCTGCATCCCTCGGAACACCAGACCAACCCCTCCATGTGGCCACACCCAGACCTCATGACTAGTTCCTCGTAGGAGACTGCGCTGGCTCAGTTTGACCGCTGATTCTATCCCATCCCTCCTGGTCGTATTCCCTGGCGTTGGATTGTGCGCCATTCTCCATGTGAAAGGGTTGGGGAAGGTGAAGGTTGAGGTACTGGTACTCGACTCGGAGCCATCTGAATGTCGTCCCACTGGGGCATTCCAAAGCCCTCAGGCCGTAAATGAGACGGTTGCCAACTTGATGATGAATGGAGAATGTCCTGAACGTCCTGAACGTCCTGAATGTCCTGAATGTCCTGAATGTCCTGAATGTCCTGACTCCCGAGCTTCTCCCCAAAAGGACCGACCCACCGTTGTGGGCAGCTGAAATCGGACGGATGTTGTGCATACGGACCTGTCATTTCCATTAGCTTCCTCTTGATGGAAGCCTCTTGTGCCGACTTGACAGGTTGTTGGTACTCGGTACCTAGATGTTCTTGTTAGTTCAGGGCACCTTGGACTGGTGGTCTGACACCTCCTTGGACGGCCGTGGATACCTCAGAAAGGGATTTTTTTCAGGCGTTGTCAGGTACTCCGTACTCCGTACCCCGCTGGTGACCTCCTCCACGGCGTATGCGTATCGTTTCGCTTGCGAGTATTGCCCCCTCTATCGGTTGGTAAATTGGGACCAACAATGTTCCCCGTCATTTCTCTCCTGCCTGTGCACTTCTGAGTACTCCGTACTGGTACACCTCTCGCTCTAGTCAGTGCTCATCTCGCAGACCTGGATTCCCCTGAACCCCCCTGGGAGCCCTGGGAGCCCTGGTCCCCATCGACCTGGTCCCCAAGTTCAACCTCAACTTCAATCTCGTCTTTTCCAAATGTGGGTGCGATCGATGCGAACAAGCATAAATGCTACTGAACACTTGCACTTGGCTTGATTGGCCGTCGGGCGCCTTGTTGAAGCCTGACATGCCCTTGATACTGGGCTGATACTGGACACGATTCTCGTGCTCTTTTTCCCTCGCAAAGCAACCTGTAGTCCGGAGAGGCTGCCTGGTGACCTTGTGCCTGATCTGTACTCGGCTCTGCATTTGCATTTGCATTTGCATCTGCTCAAGACCAGTGCCGCCATTCAGCGCTTCGGATGCCCCGACCATGTTACTCCCTTTGACATGCCTGCATGCTGTCGTACGTGAATTTCACCGTAATTCAACTTGCCCCATTTGCACCATCGCGGTTACGGCTTTGTGCCACCACAAGTTTCAACCCGAAGCTTGCATCCGAAGAACGCTTCTTTGTCCGTTTTTGGTATCTTCTAAGTTTTGACATGCCATCCCCCGCTACAATAGTTTACATCATCACCACCTTCCGTGGATGTTTCGCCCAATTTATGTAGGTTGCACTTGCAAGGTGCCCTTACTGTCAATGCCACTGGCCAGTGCCGCGCTTGCCAAGCCTCTCTCCTTCCCTAAATGCAGATTAGATCGAGGCGTGCTTTCCTCGATCCCAATCATTGATAAATATCCAGGGTGGTGCAAGTCTTGCCGGACTCTCCTTCACTTCACTTCACTTCACTTAACTCTGTCCTCAACTCCCTGTTCCTTCACAAAAGCAACACCACCACAGAACAGCATACTCATAGGCTGAGCATGGCTTCGCAAATCAACAAGAAACTCATCAAGGCCGGCAATGGAAAGGACTATCCTAGAGCCGGAGATGAAGTCATCATCGAGTACACGGGTTGGCTCCATGATCCTGCGGCGGCTGCCAACAATAACAAAGGCACAAAGTCGGTACCCTCTGATTCCATCGCACATCAAAATCTTCCCATTCCACTACTGACGCCTCTTCACTTTAGATTCGATAGCTCCGTGGGTCGAGGGGATTTCAAGACCAAAATTGGTGTCGGTAGAGTCATCCCAGGTATGACACGTCCACCTATCTGATTTACGAATTGATATCTCATTTTACCGCTAGGCTGGGATCAAGGAGTCCCACAGATGTCTCTGGGCGAAAAATGCACTTTGGTAATTCCTGGGTGAGTCCGACAAACACTTGATATCTGTTATGCAATCTCAGAAATCCTGAATCTACGCTCACTATGCCTCAACCCCCCTTGAGACTGTGGAATACCTTGCTGACGAACCACATAGACGCCTTGCATATGGAGACTCGTCAGTATTCCCATCGTCCAAGATGCCCAAGTGAACAAACTTCGACTAGCCCAATTTCCACAGGGTCTAATACCCTGCGATCCCTTCTCAAATTCATTGAGTAATCTGAGCCTGTCGAGCTTCATGACGACTCGATTCTGATTCGCTCGCTGAGATTGATATCAGATCGTTTACTAACTCATGTAATTGACAGTGGTTTTCCTGGTCTGATCCCTCCAAATGCCACACTCATCTTGTAAGTAACTTTTATATTTTTCCCATCGCCCTTTTGAGTTGCAAATGGTTCCGCGATTTGAGAAATACTCCATTATGGTCTGGGCGAAGTTTCCGTTCACTTATCATACTGGGCAATACTGCTGACACAATGATGATTAGTGACGTCCACCTAAAAGGCATCAATAATAGAAGGGCATGATAGGGATTCGATCTCATCTACCCAATCTCAACCAGGGACGAACTCGAAGGGCGGGCGGCAGTTTCTTTTAGCGCAAGGCATTACGTCCATGCATGTAGTCAACAGCTTTAATGAGGATCAGGGATTTGGCAACCAGGACATGCATATATTACGAATTCCAAAGGCCCGGTGCTGACATTGTGTTGGTGATGCAAACACCGGGTTTTCAGCTTCCCCCTCGAGTGAATCTAGGGAATTGGAGGGAAAGTGTGACGGTTCCATTCTCTCAGATCATACCTTGGTAGTGTTCAAATGTATCTTTGCTAGAGTCCTGGGGACAGTTTGAGATGCATGAGTGCCGGAGTCCACTTTCGCTCCGCCAGGCCTCTGCGAGTAGACGTGATATGGTTTGACTTAGTGCATGCATCAACGGATCTCGCTTCTTGCCGTGGATCACAACTGGGGTTGGCTAGACCGTCGGGAAAGCCGACTTGACTCGTTTGCAAGGTATCCGACGAACTGGCAACTGCAGTCGGTGTCACCGGTTCACCGTGCCGCTATCCACCTCTAGAGTGATCGCTTGAGAACTCGGACGAAGGTCATACGAGTACGGAGGACAAACTACTTTTTTGACAGTTCCTACCAGTATGTAACTACCTAGGTAGGTACCTAGGTACAGTACTGTACGGACAAAGGCTGCTGACGCTGCAGAAGGTGGAGATCAAGTTGAGACCTTTGTCATGCCCCCCTTGGTTTAATTCCCAGACAGTGGCTTGCCACTTATTTCTTGATTGTTATTTACCACTGGCTCGGAAATGGGTTGGGCTAACAGAGCTTCAGCAATAGATGTTGATGAAGGACCCCCTGCAGATGCAGTTCCGAATATTACGAGTATGCTTTTTCCATCTCGGGAACCAAGTCTATCGAAAGCAGGGTCTCTGAATGCTGGACGACGGACGTGGCACCATCAACTGGGTACCTCCCTCTGCGCTTGTAGGCTATGGTGCGTTTTCTGGTTTGTCAACCTTCTCCACACCTGGACTGTACCGGGGCAAATGCCAGTGTGTGAGGAGCAAACAGGGCCATGTACGATCTTCCGCCATGGAAGAGAGGGAAGAGGCGGTCACGGCGACACACCACGTCCAAATGTCGCCCTCTCGACAGCCCTCTGTCGCTCAATTGCCTAGGCAGGTAAGTACATTACCTACGGAATACATGCATCCGAATTGAGTTTGTACAAACAGCCGCCCAAGGCAAGCTTTTGCCCGTCGATGTGATCCACTGCGCATTGACAGAGGTGACCGCGCACGGAATTGTTTCCCGGCCTTCAATTTCAATTCGAGAACTAAGACTAACTTCCGTGGGGTAATTACAGATATTACAGTGGTCAAGCGAGGATGCAAGCCAGCAAAGACCTACCTAGACGCCTAGGTGCCAAGCAGGTATGTATCAGCGACTGTCCTTCCCCGACGACCACATGTATATACCTGAAGGATAGGCGTTCCTTCATGCTATTCAGCAAGCATAATTCAACGATGGAATCAGCCTCCCAGCTAATGTCGTTGCTCCCACTCTGGGTGTTTCTGCTTCTCACATATTCCCGAATCACCCAGCAGGGAATTCAGTCACCCAATTACACCCCTCATCGAGCGACAGGTGTCAATGTTCGCAAAGCAGGTCTAAAGTACAAGGGATGCATGCATCGCCAGGAATCGCCAATCGAGCTTCGCAAGTCATCATGGGTCCCTCTCGGCACTCGCTGTCACCCAACACCTGAATCTTTACTCGACTCGGCAAGAACAGTACTTGGTGTCCGGCTTTCGCCCGGCCTTGCTGGGGCAATGTTGGGCCATCCAGCATTGCATCCCAACCTCTCTTGAAGCAGCCAAAGTCGGTGATCGCGGGCCTGATCCCTCGGAAAGCATTGAACAGTGTCCAAATCCAATCACAACCCTTTATGGTCCGCATCAGCCGCACCATGTTCCTCACCCACATATTCCACTTTTTGGTTTATCGTATTAATTCCCGCAAATAGTTGAACAATAGGCCGGCTTTCATGTCTCTTATTGCTCAGTTGGTGCTGGGACTAGTTGATCGAGCCGAGAGGCCGCTCGAGGAAACCACAACGGGGAGATCCGCATGACCCTGTGCAATGCAGGCTAAATCTGAGCAAGACAAAGCTACCTATTAGGTAGTGAGTAGGTAGGGTAGAGACTATTCGTTCTCCACTGCCCTAACCGACATTTCGAGATTGACTTTCGCCTCTGTTGGAGTGTCCAACCGTTGGTTACTGGGTTTAACTCATCGGCTGGACAGCAGCGATTCCAGAGAGAAAGCACGCCCTCGAATTGCGGGAGCTTTCCCTACCGGAGGTAGCCCTCTTCACAACTGCTGCTGAGTCATTCCGACAATCTCCCTAAAAAGTTCAGTCCTCCTGCACACATGCCATTCATGAAGCCGGTTCTGGTAGTCGCGAAGGTGTGAACCCATCGTGGGGGGCGTAATTCGCGGCAGTGTCACCATTGAGTTTCTATGTCGATCCTCGCACACGTAAGAATTTTAACTCAGAAAGCATATCTCGACCTCTGAGGCTCGTGAATTTTGTCGTGCTGACCACGTTCAGCAACAGACAAGGGGCGCCAACGTTGTTCAGTGAGTTCTTGAAGGCGGTCGCTGTGGACACTCTGGCCGCTCGACGACGGTAAAGAAACCTCCTGACTTGTTCTGACCCTGGGATTTCCTTCCTGCTGCTTTTCGGGTTGAGCCGAATGTTTGACTATCATGCAAGTTGGCGCTGGCTCAGCTGCGACTGCAAGGGACGGTGGTTGGAACCGCGGTGAAGCCAGAGATGGGCCAAAATGGATAGAAACGGAATGTGCATGACTGCTTATGGGGAAGCCAAGTCTTGAATGTTACACAAGAGAATGGATTGATCACACCGGTTGCAACCACACAACTCTAGTCTCAATAGCGTCGACTTGTCAACTTGTCAACTTGTCAACTTGAGCCTGCTAATTTGCAGCGCCATGAGTGTTCAACGATTTGTGAATCACAATCAGATATCGATCAATCTTTGGACCGGAAGCGATTGTATCCCAGCCTTACATTTCCGGATTAGGGTGGTAGTTCGACCTTGTGAGAAACTACCTAAAGGGTTCTCGGTGGGAAATCTTTGCTGTGGTCCTTTGGGAGGTGTATTTTACCCGATGAAAGCATGCACGTCTTCTGTGGAAAATAACCTGAATTGCTCAGGATTCATTCGAACGCGAGACCCGGGAATAATATCCGGACGGTATCTGGCGTCGATCAGATCTTCTCTCCCCTTTTGCCGGTCGCCGGAATACCTTCACGTAAGGTCCCCTTCCATTGCCGAGATTGAGACTTCCGATAATGGTACCTTGATGTACTGTTATTCGTTCTTCAAATACAGCCCCGTCGATGAGTCACTCCGACTTGATCTGCCCCGAAGAAGGAACGCTCCCCGGGATGGACGAATGATTCCAGACTGAAGCAATTATATCACAATGACATCCCTCACCTTCCTGTCCTGACCAACGACGAGTCTGAGCTGTCTACCCTTCGAAGAGTCATCGCCTGCAGCTATACCCTTGAATACACCCTCACGCAACGTCTCCGTATAGAGTTCGTACGCAGGGTAATAGCCGTCGACAAAATGCCTGACCTGGTCATCTGTCATACCGGAACCACGTGAGGCACGTAGTCCTACTTCTTGTTCCTGTCGCCACTTATATACGTACTGTGGGTCCTGAGCGTCGATATGGATAAATGCGTCGAACTGCGATGTCAGGTTGTCGTAGTTTCTGAGCGCGTCGTTGATCGTCTGCACGTTCTGAAGACTATTGTGGCCCAAGCGACCAACGTAGGGTGTCTCTGCAGTCGAGGCCTTCAGGGCGGACGTGGCGGTGGCGTGCTTTGCTTCTAGAGCTTCCTGACTCAGCGGACGAAATCCAACAGACCAGCCTTCGAACAGCACGACCTTGACGGGCATGGCTCCTTCATGGTTGACTCCCTCCCATTCCGACTCTGACACCCTATCCCCTTGTCCGGAGAACAAGGATTTGTTGTACTGCGGGATCTTGGTCGGCTTGTTGGCCTTTAAGCTGGCGAACACAGAGAGCGCCAGTGGTACATCATGCGTGGACGGCTGGCCGCGGTGCTGCAGCAACGCGTTGTCAGGATTCGCTTGCGCGAGCGCTACTTGGTCAGCGTGAGTCAAGTACAGATCGTCGAGAGAAAAGACCACGGTGGACAAGTTGTGTGGTTCTGCTGCCAGCGTGGACTTCAGGATGTCAACCAGCACAGACTTGCCGGCGCCCTGCACGCCGTTGAGGCCAATGACGAATGGTGGTGGGTTGGTAGATGAAGAATGCCGCGCTTGGTGCTCCGCCAGTAATGGTAGGATGAAGGGAATCACATGTTGAGCTTTGTCGTCGTTGATTTCTGACATAGTTGCAGGCTGCTTCAATGTTGAGTTTTCCTCAGAAAGAAAAGAAAAGATGGGGTTGGAAGGTGAAAGAAAAATTGGAATACAAGTCACAGAGACAAACCCAGCGAGCTCTCGATATTCATACTATAAAAGGTTTCCTTTTCTGCTTTTGTCTCTCAAACCCAGTTGCCAGTACGGCTGGCTCTAGCTGCCCCGCGGGTAGAATATTAGCCGCTCTGGGAAAGACGGAGTGGTCACCGGCGAGCTGGGCAATCAGGTCCACGAAAACACAATACTCCCTACGGTGGCTATCCCTTCCGTGGCCGACGTGTGACCTTTTTTTCTTGGCACGAACCGCGAAAATATGAAATTCATGCGCCTCGGGCGATTCGATGAATTCAAATGGCTGCTATACTCTAATTACTATACAGTCTTGCATGAAACTTTGCAAAGCAGCCCTCCTTGATATAGAGATGTAGGCTACAGGCTTTGCAGTCAAATTTAGTCCGTTTTGAGCGAGGAGCACGTGATTGAAAAGCAAGCGCTCGGCAACGAGCGTTTCCAGACACCTCAAGCACTGCTCTACTATCCTTTGTAGTCACACCACCAAGGCACTTAACTCCGCCAAAAAAGACCTCATAAATAGACCCAGTGGGTCTCGCTCATCACAGAGAACTTTAAATGGCTCATTTTGGACGTCAATTGGTGGTGTATAGTCGACTTATGGTTCACGGGCCAGTTGGTGGACCACTACAGGAGCATTTTCACTTGCGGCCCTAGTTTCGAGCACTTGCACGTGATTTTCAATGGCTTTTTCGGGCTTATTGGAAT
>Ga0105239_10000295_pt1 | contig 73415 bp, 56 predicted proteins | sample KBSC44metaG_FD_92761 | JGI IMG/M metagenome (GOLD analysis project Ga0105239, IMG submission 92761) | Corn rhizosphere microbial communities from Kellogg Biological Station, Michigan, USA - KBS C4-4 metaG | ecosystem: Host-associated > Plants > Roots > Rhizosphere > Soil | place: Michigan, USA...
GATGATGAAGACGCAGTTTGCGGACCTTTGGACCCGGTACAATTATCTTTTTTATGTGATCGATGGGCAAAAGGCCTGGCACACGGCGAAGGGATCCTTCCACCTCCGGAAGGACAGTTGCGTGTTTGTCCGAAAGGGCGGGTTCATCCTCGAGCAAATAGCGGATATCGGGTTTTGTGTGATGTTGTTCTTTATCCCGGACGAATTCATCTGTGAGACCCTTCAAACGAGGACGAGGCCGCTGGTGAACTACGAGCAGCACTTTGAGCCCGTTATGATGCTCGAGTCCAGTGAAACGCTAAAGGGTTTCTTTCTTTCCATGTTCACCTATTATACGGAATCGAGGGAGCCCGATCCGGCGCTGCTGGCGATCAAGTTCAGGGAGCTGGTCCTGAATATAGCGGACAATTCGGCCAACCGGGAGCTGCTGTCCTATTTCTGCTCGTTGTTGCATGAGCCGCAGGCGGTACAGCTGAAGCGGGTGATGGAGGATAATTTTTGTTATAATCTCCGGTTAGAGGCTTACGCCGAGCTTTGCAACCGGAGCCTTTCCGCGTTCAAGCGGGATTTCGAGCGATTGTTCGGGACGAGTCCCGGGAAGTGGTTGCTGGAGCGAAGACTGGAGCATGCGCTGGAACTTTTGAGTAACCGGAACAAGAGTGTGAGCGAAGCGGCATTTGAGAGCGGGTTCGAGAGCAGCTCGCATTTCAGCCGGGCTTTTAAGACGAGGTTTGGAAAGGGACCGATGGAGATGAGAAAAAAGAAAGGCCACCTGTAGGTGGCCTTTCTTTTTATCTAGAGGACGAGCAGCTTTGTTGTTGCGATCGAGGTGGCGGTGGTGACCTTTACGGTGTAAACACCGCGGAGGCCGGCCAGGCCGATGGTGAGGAGCGGGTTGCTGGGCAGACCGCTTTGTTGCCTGACCACATTCCCGTTGGAGTTCAGGATCTGGACGATATAGGGACCGTCCGCGTGGGCCACGATCAGCTCGGTGAAGCCGATGGCGGGGTTGGGAATGGCCGTCACCGTCATGGGCGGGGTGAAGGTCAGGCTCACCGTGTTGGAAAGCGTGAAGTTACCGAGCGAGACGATCTGCTTCAGCCGGTAGTAGTTCGTACCGGGCAAGGGCAGCGGATCGGCGAAAGTATAGTCGGTGCTGGGATCCGTTGCATTGCTGCTCTTCGCCTGTACCAGGCCGATCGGCAGGAAGAGGCGGCCGTCGAGGCTCTTCTGTACTTCGAAGACCTTTGTCAGGTTCTCCGGTGTGGTGGTCCATTTCAGCAGGCCTGTGTTGCCTTGCTTCACTGCAGTGAAGGTCAGCGGCGGCAGGATCGCGCCGGTATCGGGCTGGGTGAACGTGTACTGTGTGAATACCGGGTAGTGGTCCGTCGTCGTGGTCCCGTATTTGTCGACGAGGGTGGCGACATCGGAGCGGACCGTTGCGGAGTTGGGCAGATAGAACCGGCTCATGGTATCGCTGACGATGACGTTGTCGATGACGCTGCTGAAGTTGACATCCGAATGCTGACCGGAGGGACTCAGCGGCTGGGTTGGGAATTTATACAGGGCCGAGTCGTCGATGGTGAACGAGCTCCAGGAGGTTACCGGCGGATTGACACCTGCCGTGATGGTGGTGTTGAGATCGTCATTGAAGTCCCCGAGGATGACGACATTGTCGTTCGGGTATTGCGCCTTCAGCAGCGAGTCGAGTGCGTGGGCGCCGTCCTTGCGGCGGGCATAGGCCGTCAGCACGGGCGAGGTGTTGGCCTTTGCGTGAACATTGATGAAGTGGATGGCCTTTGTATTCGTGCCGCCATGGTTATCGCTGAGCGTCACGTTGGCCGTCAGCATATAGGGGAACCTGCCGCTTGCCCAGTCATTATAGTAAGTCGTGGCGGGATCGAGCGGGTTGGCGGTGCCGAGGGTCAGCAGGGAGTCCGTGCGGAGCATCGTGATCTTGGCGGTATTGTATACGAAGGCCAGCTTCTGTATCTGGTTGATCGGATCGGGACCGCCGGGGATCGTCGGGTTGGAGAAGGAACCATACTGACCGACCACAACGGCATAACCCGGCATGGTAGCCACGATGGAATCCAGGGCCGCCTCATCACATACTTCTTCGAGGGCATAGAGGTCGGCGTGGAGGCTGGGAAGCACCACACCCACATTGGCCTTCTGCAGGGCCTTGTCGGTGGGGCCGAGCGTCGGGTCGGGAGTGCCGAACCAGTTGAGGTTCCAATCGATGACGCTGAGGGTGGAAGCCGGATCGATGCTGTTGCCCTTGACGTTGACGATGGCCGTCGAGTCGGAGATGTTGACGGCGACGGAATCGATGAACTGGCGGTTGCCGGCCGGCGGCGTAAAGCGGATCCACACCGGCAGCGTTTTGTTGTTGGCCGTTGCGGCGGTGAAGGCCACGGAGTCGCTGAAGTGCGTGCTGTCGGTGGACACCTGGAAGCTGCCGGACGAAGTGATCGTAAGGTTCGAGGTGAGATCGTTACCGGTAACGAGGAGCTTTTGCGTTGCGCTGTTGTGAGCGGCCACGAAGCCGAACTCGAAGTTATCCGTGCTCAGCGAGAGGCTCGGCGGCGGCGGGGTCAGCGAATTGACAAGGCTGATATCGTCTACCGTCCAGCGCGAGCCGTCCTGGGTGCTGGAAGTATAGACAAAGGCGATGAAGACGGTGGAGTCTTTGAAATTGGCAAGGTTGATATTGGACGACAGGGTCCATACATCGGAGGCCTGGCTGGGGAATTTCCCGTTCAGGTCGGTCCAGTGGGCCAGGGCCGGATCACCCGAGCCGGTGTAGTCCGTAGACACTTTCAGGGTCAGCGGGGCGCCGGCGAAGGCGTTGCGGCTGTAATAGCTCAGCAGCGGGAAGGTGGTGCCGGTGAGGTTGAAGCGGGGCGTGATAAGCCAGTCCTGGTTGGCATTGTTGGCGCCGGCGGCGAAACCATTGATCTGGATGGCGTGGCCGAAGGGCGAGGTTCCCGCGGGCGCGGAGCTGTCCCTTCCGAAGGTGGTGCAATCCCATACCTGGGCGCCGGTTACGCTGAAGGCGGTGAAGCCGTTCGGCAGCTGGCCGCTTCCGAGGCAGCTGTCGAAGCTGGTGACAAAGGGCAGGCCCTGGGCGATGGTGTTATTATAGGTGGTGAAGTTCCAGCTGCTGTTGGTGTTGAGACCAGCGAAGGCGTTGCCGAAGATGTCGACAAAGGTGCCGGAATCGATGCGGATCGAATAGCTGTTACCACCGGCGAGGGGCAGGTGGAAGATCACCGAGTCGTTGCTGACCGCGATACGGGGATCGGTGACGGGGATGGGTGCGCCGTCGACGCCGTTCGTCACGAGGATGATATTCCCGCCGGCTTTGCTGACCTTTTTGGTAAATACGAGGACCGGGATCGTGCTCGCCGGGATCTGGACTGCGCCGTTAGCAGGGACGAGCAGCTGTACCATGGGAGGCGCCGTGGTGTAGGTGCTGTTGTGCGGGTTTGGCGTACCGGCTACGAAATCGGCGGAGTTGTTTTGAGTGTCGTGGCCATCCGGGTTGCGTTCGTCCGCGGTGGAGTTGGTCAATACCGGAGCGGGCGCGGCTTCGAAGCCGGTAGCGGTGGGGCCATAGCCGACGATGTCGATGACGGTAGAGCCGGTGGGGTTAGCGCCGGTCTGAGCCACGGCGGAATTGCTGAGCAGGATCTTCCCACTGGTAGCACTCATGGCGATGGTACCGATGACATCGGGTGCCGGCAGCGGTGTGTTGGGGCTGGCGCCGACGGCTTCCTGCACGAGGAAATACCCATGCGGGGGGACCACGCCGCTGAGCGGCGTCACTTGCCAGGAACCGGTGCCGGCGGCGGAATTATATTGAACGGACCAGCCGGCGAGGTTGACGGCGGTATCGTCATCATTAAAGAGTTCGATGAAGTCGTTGGAGAAGACGGAGCCGGAGTTACCGCCGCCCCCGTATACCTGGTTGACAACGACCTTTGCGGTAGGTGCGGCTACCGCGCCGGAGAGAGTTACTATTTGCGAGTCCGCACCTGTGGAGCGAAGGACGATATTCCCGCTGAGCGATCCCGAGGGGTTACCGGCGGCGATGCGCACGAAGACGGGGGTATTGGCTACGGCGCCGCTTTGCTGGGTGAGGCTCAGCGCCGGAGTGTAGCTGGCGCCGTCCGTCGAGAGCTCGAAGCCGGTGGAGGCGTTGGCCGTGATATTCGCGGTGAGGTTGGTCCCGCCGACGGTGACCGTTTGGGCCGCCGAGGCGCTGCCTGTTACTGCGGTGAAGGCAGGCAGGGATGTAGGGCTGACCGTTATCGTCGGTACCGGTACGGTGCCCGAGGTGGCGACGGTGATGCTGAGGTCATCGATACGCCAGTTGGCGGTGTTCTTCGAGGCGTTGCCCGTGCCATTGTAGGCGTAGAGGCGGATGGTGACCGGTTGGCCCTGGGTTCCGGCGAGGGAAACCGGGCTGCTGATGAGGGCCCAGGTACTGTTGTTGGCCAGGGCGCCGGTGGCGGCGGGAGCGGCGAAGTTGTCGAGGCTGGTACGAATGTCGTATGCCTGCGGTCCCGTGCCGGTGGAGCGGCTGCCGAAGCTGATCTGGCTGACGGTGATGGATACCGTCGCGGCCGGGGTCAGGGTCCATTCAAAATAGGTTGTCGTGTCGGGCCGGAAGGCGCCGATGTTAGCCGCTGCACCGGCGTTGTTACCGCCGGTGGCCCCGGTGTAACCCGATGAGGCGGAAGTGGTTGTCAGCAACGTCGTCGTGCCGTTGTTGTTACCCTGGGCAACTGCCGAGACGGAGACGCCGGCGGGGATACCCGTTGCCGGTGTTGCGGTAGAGAAGTCCCAGAGTATCTGCGCGTTGGTAATGGCAGGCAATAAAAAGGAGAGGACTAACAGGTAAAGTTTTCCCATTAAAGGTCGGTTTGATGTTTGGAATAAAAAGTGGCGGGCAAATCTAGAGGAAAAGAAAATCTGCCGGTCATTTCAAGTTAAAGAAATTATTAACAATTGCCATCGGCCTAAAAATTGCTCTCTGTCGGGAAACTCCTTATCGATGCGGCTTATCCTTGCCGGCCTGTTTGTGCTGGGCTTTTTATTTCCGGTGTGCGCGCAATACCCAAACTCCCCGATCGCGGGGTGGAAGATGCGGGAAGACAACGGGCATGTGAGCTTCGCGCCGGTGACGCTTTTTGGCGCACCGAGTTTTCACTATGATGTTTACCCGCCGCAGCGCGGGGTTGAAGGGACCGTTGGCGACTGGCTTTCCGGGCTGGCGCAAAGGGATGCTCAGGCGTCGGGGTATACGGTGGTGCCGGGGCAGACGCAGGGGCGGGAGGTGCAGAGCTTCCGAATCTTTTCGCTATTGGTGAAGGATGCGGCCGGGAAGAGCTGGCTCATTAGTTATATGGCGTTTGCGCGGCCGGATCATTCGGTCCGGTATGGGCGGATCGTCGAGGTCCCGAATGCGGCGGCCACGAAGAATAATACGGATGCGGCGGTGCAGCATTTTATCCGCATTTCCAAGGCGGAGGGGGCGCTTGCGGGGGGTGGTAGTTCCGGCGGCGTTTCGGGAAGTGGCGTTTCGGCCGGCGACGGTGGTTCCGGCGGGTCGAGGGGCGGGTGCGCGACCAGCGCGCGGGTAGAGACCCCTACAACGGTGCCGGGGCAGGGATTGAAGCCATCGGAGATAAAAGGGGTAGTGTTGCACACCGAGTATGGCGTCGGAGTGGGCGGGATGATGATCGTCGAATACAATCCGTACCTGCTGCTGACGGATGGGACGATCTATGCGGATCCTTATGTTTGCGCCTATGACCTGGATGTGGCCCGGTCGCGGCAGGTGGAGCCGAAGAAATGGGGGACCTGGAAGCAAGAGAATGCGACGACGCTTGTGGTGACGATGAATTCGGATCATAAACCGGACCGGTGGGAGGGGAAGGGAATCTGGTTCTGGGCGTCACCGGCGAAGAAAGGGGAAAAATTAGAAGGCACCTGGAGCACCATCGGCGGCGGGGGTAATACGGCACTTGGCGGCGGGGCCATCGTCGTCTCTTCCAACGTGCTTACCTTCAACAACCAGGGACAATTCACGACCCTGAGCACCGGGGGTGGGACCTTTAGCGGCGCGACGGGAACGGTGACGGCCTATAGTAACCGGGATGCGGCCGGCACCTATACCTTTGACGGCTATTCGCTGGAATTGAAATACAATAACGGGACCGTGGTCCGGAAGAACTTTTGTGCTTATGACGACTCGAGGGAAGTGTGGGTGTTTGGGACGCGGCCGTATACCCCGGATAAGGGACGGAGAAGAAGTACAAGCGGAAATAGGCGGCGCCGGTGAGGCTTTATCTTTTCAGGGTGTCCTGTATCGCCTTTGTACCCTTGTCGACCATTCCGGTCACTGCCGGGGCTACCTCATCGGGGAGCAGATCTGTGATCCAGAGGATGCGAGACTGCTTTTCGCCGGCGTCGAAGACCTGGAACGACGCGTTGTGGTGGCTGGTCAGACCACCCGTGGCGGCATAAACAAAGCGCCGGTTCTCTTCGTCTACCGCCACCAACCTTTCCCGAATGGTGGAGCCGTTGGCAAACGTGACAGTCCGCACGTTGCCCTCCGTTTGTGTGCCGGTGACGAAGCCTACGGCAAGGCGGGTGTGAACGGCGCCGAAGTCGCGGATCGCCGACCAGGCTTCGGCGGCGGGTGCTTCGACGAGAAATTCCCGATAGATGGTGGCCATAAATGAGTTATTTTAGAATAAAAATACGACTCTTATGCCTGCGATTGGAAATACGCCGCTGATCAAACTGGAACGACTGTCGGAGCCGGGGTGCGCCGATATCTATGTAAAATACGAGGGGGCTAACCCGACGGGGAGTATGAAGGACCGGATGGCGCTGGCGATGATCGAGGGCGCCGAACGCCGGGGACAACTGAAGCCGGGCGGCAAGGTGGTGGAATATACCGGGGGCAGCACGGGGAGCTCGCTGGCGATGGTTTGCGCGACGAAGGGATACCGCGCCCATTTTGTGTCCTCGGATGCCTTTTCGCAGGAGAAGCTGCAGACGATGCGGGCCTTTGGGGCCGAGCTCGAGCTTTTCCCGAGCCAGGGGGGCAAGATAACGGCGAAACTGATCGATGCCATGATCGTGCGGGCGCGGGAGTTGAGTGAGGAGCCGAATGTGTTCTGGACAGATCAGTTCAAGAATATCGATAACCGAAATGCCTATCATACGATGGCAAGGGAAGTGATCGCGGTGCTGGGTACGGATATTGCCGAGTTTCTGCAAGGCGTGGGAACGGGCGGCTGCTGGTCGGGAAATGCGGAAGTGTTCAAGGAAGAGGTCCCGGGCGTCCGTTGCATCCCGATCGAACCCGCGGGGGTGCGAGCCCTTTCGGGTGGTGATATCTCGGGGACGCACCGGCTGGAGGGCATCGGTACGGGCTTTGTCCCGGCGATCTGCCGGTTGGATCTGGCCGATGAGATCATCGCCGTAACGGATGCGGACGCCTACGCCACGGCTCGCCGGCTTGCGCGGGAGGAGGGTATTTTTGGCGGTATCACGTCGGGCGCCAATGTCTGGGCGGCGGTGCAACGGGCGCGGGCGATCGGTGCGGGGAAGAAGATCGTTACGATCATCTGCGATTCGGGATTGAAATATCTTAACGGCGATCTTTATAAACAATGATGGAAATGAATGGGCAGCCCTACCCCAGGATGTATCTGTACCGGCGGCTGGTGCAGGCGAAGCTTTTTATCGACTCGCATTATGCCGAACCGATAGACCTCGAGGCGATCGCCGACGAAGCCTTTTTCTCCAAATTCCATTTCATCAAACAGTTCAAGAGCATCTATCGGCAAACCCCGCATCAGTATCTGATCTCGCTCCGGATCGAAAAAGCCCGGCAATTATTAAAATCCGGCCTCCCGGTGTCGGACGTGTGCTACCAGGTGGGATTCGAGAGCCTGCCTTCGTTCAGCGGATTGTTCAAGCGGGTGACCGGTATGACCCCTTCCGCTTATCTTGCCGAGCAGCAGGGCCTGAAGGCGCAGATCGCCGCGACGCCGCTGGCCTATATCCCCGGCTGCTTTGCACAAAAGAACGGCTGGCTGAAAAAATAACAATTTTCGATAACGGCGCTCGCCATTTATTATCGTGCTTTGGGGTACAAAATACCGACAACATGATAACCCGAATGACGCATTCCACCGTGTATGTACTCGACCAGGACAGTGCTTTGGATTTCTACACCAACAAGCTGGGTTTTAAAGTAGTGACCGATGTGCCGATGGGTGACGACGGCCGCTGGCTGACCGTGGCTTCGCCGCAGATGCCGGAGCTGGAGATGGTCCTGGTGCCCGTGACGCGGAGTATGTTCTCCAAAGAGGTTTCCGAGACGCTGAAGGACCTCGTCAAGAAAGGGACGTTCGGTGTTGCGGTGCTTACCTGTGACGATATTTATGCCACCTACGAGGAGTTGAAGGCCAAGGGGGTGGAGTTTACCAAGGCGCCGACGACGGAGTTCTATGGCACCGAAGCCATTTTCAAAGACGATTCCGGGAACTGGTATTCGCTTGCACAACTCAAATAAGACATTTCCATGAAAACAGTCTATGACAAGGCGGTGCGGGATGAGCTGATCGCCCGTATCCAGATGGTCAATGAGACCAGGCGGCCGCTGTGGGGAAAGATGACGGCCTTCCAGATGGTGAAGCATTGTGCGCTTTGGGAGGATATGGTGCTGAATGGGAAAAAATATAAGCGGATGTTCGCCGGATGGCTATTCGGCAGGATGGTGTTGAAGGGGTTTATAAAAAATGAGGCGCCGTTGCGCCGGAACACTCCCACTATCCCCGAGCTGATCGTAACAGGGGACGGCTCGGTGTGCTTGCAGAAAGAGAAATGGATCGCGCTGATCGAAGAACATGGGCGTCGATTCAACCCCGAGCTTATTCATCCTTTTTTTGGGCGGATGACCCAGGAGGAGACCGGAGTGCTTGCGTACAAGCACTCCGACCATCATCTCCGGCAGTTTGGTTGTTAAAGTGCGGGCGTGTTATTGTTGATGACCTTCCAGATACCGGCCCCGGGTGTCGGGACGCTTACGCCTTTTGTGGCGCCTTTGACCGACTGGTCCTGGCCGAAGTAGTAGAGGGGACGGCCTTTACAGGCCAGCTGGGTCTTCCCGAAGACGGTGATGGTAGCGAACTGGTCTTTGTTCAGCACGCTGGGGATACTGCCGATGCCGGTGACCTGATCGACGGGCCAGAGGGCGTCGTTGCTGAAATCCGATTTTGTAAAGTTGTTGCGATTGGCCGAGTCTTTACTGAAGAGATAAAGGGTCTTGCCGGTGGGATCGGTGAGGTACATGGAAGCGCCGGTTGCGGCGATGCCCTGGTCGTTGTAACCAGCGCCATCGGCACCTACCAGCTGAGCATTGGCGACCATGACGGTATAGTCGGCCTTTGCGACGGCCCAGAGATTCCCGACCTTGTCGCCGTTGACATCCCCGGATTTTGCATCGTTTTGGAAATAGTAAAGGGGCCAGCCTTTGAAGGTGGATTGTTTTGAACCGTCGGTGCGGGTGATGACACCGAAGTCCGAGGCGTTGAGGCCGGCGCCGATGCTGAGGTTGTCCTCATAGAACGAGGGCCAGGCCACGAGACAGTCGCCCGTACAGGCGGAGCCGGACGCCGCATCATTGAAGAAGAAGTAGAGGGTCCTTCCTTTGTTATCGGTGATTATATTGCCGAAGGCGGAATTGCTTGCCAGGACGACACCGGTGGGGTTGGCGGGAGGATTGGAATTGTTGTTGGTATTGTTAGAACTTTTCTTGCAGGAGGCGCTGATGATCATGATGCCTGTTGATAACGTCAACAGGCAAACGAAATTGGGGGATTTCATGTGTTTGTTTTTATTTTCGAATAACAAACCGTTCTTTTGGGGGTGGAGGTTGCCTGTCGCGGGGTAATATTTTCCCAGGCAACCGATGGATCGCCGGGCGCGTTCTTACCTGCTGGTGCCAGGCGGTGCCGTACTCACTCCCTACGCAAGCTTTTAACCGGATTGCTAAGAGCCGCCCGCACCGCCTGGTAGCTGACGGTGAGCCAGGCGATACCGATGGCGATGAGGCCCGACAGGGGGAAGAGCCACCAGCTGATCGCGATCCGGTAGGCAAAGCCCTGAAGCCACTGGTTCATCCCATACCAGGCCAGTGGCGAGGCGATGAGGATGGCGATGCATACGAGACCGAGGAAATTGCGGGACAGCAGCAGGGTGATATTCGATACGGAGGCGCCCAATACCTTGCGGATACCGATCTCCCGGGTACGTTGTTCGGCGGAAAAGACGGAGAGTCCAAAGAGACCGAGGCAGGCGATGAGGATCGTGACGATGGTAAAATAGCGAACAATCTCGGATGTGCGCCGGTCCTTTTCATAGTTGAGTTGAAAAACCTGATCGAGGAAGGAATAGGAAAACGGCAGACCGGGGTTTACCTTTTTCCATACGCTTTCCACCTGTTGGATCAGCCGGGAATAGTCGTTTGTCGCGACGCTGGCGATGGCATAGGCGTACCTGTTACCCATATAGCGGGTAGTGAAGCCAAAGGGTTTTATCGGGTTGTACAGGCTCTCAAAATTAAAATCCTTCACCACACCGACGATCTCCAGGGTGGTGTGGTATCCGAGCAGATCGGTGTAGATCTTTCGACCGATGGCCGTCTTGCGGGAGTAGCCGAGCCGGCTCAGCGCTTTTTCATTCAGGATAATGCTGCCCGAGTCCGCGTCGAGATTCTCTCTGAAGGTTCTGCCTTCGAGCAGGGTGAGACCCAGGGTCTTGAAATAATCCTTCTCAACGGTATTGAGGCGCACGCCTACTCCATCGCCGGAGGTCTTGCCTTCCGCATAGAAAAGCATGTCATTGACGCTGGCAATGCCGGGGTAATTGTCCCCGGAGGTGACGGACCGGACGGAGGATATCTTGGATAGCTCGTTCTTCAGTGCCGCGTAGCCAGCCGCGGCCTCCTTGCTTTGCAAGGGCAGAACGATCTGCTGGTCTTTATTAAAACCCAGCGGCTGGTTGTTGAGAAAATTCAACTGGCGGGTGATGATGATGGCGCCTGATACCAGGCAGATGGAGATGGTGAACTGGAAGACGATCAGTCCCTTTCGGATAGTGAGAGCGGAGAAGTTGTTCAGCAGCCGACCTTTCAGCACGGCGATGGGACGAAAGGAAGACAGGTAGAAGGCGGGATAGAGACCGGACAGGATGCCGGTGACCAGTGTAAGTCCAATGGCCCACCACCAGATGCGGGGTTCTCCGAAGAGCTGTAGTTGCCGTTGCACGATGGTGTTGAAAAGCGGAAGCAGCAGGCGCATCCCGCCCAGCGCCAGCAGCAAGGCAAGCAGGCTCATCCCGACGGATTCACCCAGGAATTGGTAGACGAGCGAGCGCCTTTCCGCCCCCATTACCTTGCGGACACCCACTTCCTTTGCTCTTTTTCCCGATCGGGCAGTGGAGAGATTCATAAAGTTGATGCAGGCGATGAGCAAAACAAACAGGGCGATGCTGCCCAGGATATAAAGCGTGGTCGCATTGCCGTTGGGGCCAATCTCGTTCTCAAGGTGGGAATGCAGATAAATGCCGGTCAGCGGCTGGAGAGCGAAGTGTCGTACCACGCCAATGGGCTTCAGGGCGTCGCCGGTGCGTTTGTCGGTAGCCGCGTTGAGCTTCTTTTCAAAGGCAATGGGGTCTACTGCTTTCTTTAGCCGCAGATAGGTGTGAAAGATGGCTCCGGAGGACCAACTGTTCATCTGTTGGACCCACTGGCCATTATCGTTATTGCGCATAGACAAAAAGAAATGCGCGGGAATATGGGATTTGAGGTTTTGGGTACGGAATACGCCACTTACCGTATAGTCGTAGTCGCCAAAAGGCATCCCGATGGTCACCGGCCGGCCTACGGGGTTGTCGTCACCAAAGAGTCGCCGGGCCACTTCTTCAGAAAGGACCACGCTATTCGGAATATCGAGGGAGTTGGAGCCGTTGCCATATTTGAAATCATAGGTAAAAACGCGAAAGAAGGTGGAATCAACGTAGTAGCCATTGGTTTCGTAGAATTGTTTACGGCTGACGCCCTGCCCGGCCTTGAGAAGCATTTGATCCATAGTGGGAGATCTCAGCAGCCGGGTGGTAACGGCTACTTCCGGCAGATCGGATTTCAGGGCCCAGGCAAGGGGTGCGGGGGCAGCGGCCCAGCCGGTTTGTTTTTGGCCGGCGATCGTGCCGGTGGAAACAGCCCGGTAGATGAGATCGGCGTCCTTGTTCTGGCGGTCGTAGCCGGATTCGCTGATGATGTATAGGAGGATCAATAGACAGGTGGTGAGGCCGATGGCGAGGCCAAAAATATTGATAATACTAAAAACTTTGTTGCGGGAGAGGTTGCGAAAGGCGACCTTGAAATAATTTTTTAGCATAGCAGGTTGGCGACCAAAAATATGCCAGTGCGACAAGGAACTGGGGATGAGTTCCTTAGTGAAGAATATACCGGGAGGACCGTCCGGATGTGATACAGCGATTGTCCGATGTGGTGGTTTTACTTCGTAAAAGTACCTATGACGCCGGCCGGCTGGGTATTATCTTTATGGCTTCAAGTTGATCGTCCCCGTGAATGAAAAACCCATTTCACCGTACCCACGGCGGGCTTTTGACCTCTCCACTATTCTATTCTTAACCCTCTTTCTACAGAGTTTTTAGCGATCCATACCTGGAGCGGCATTGTTTTACTCAAACTTAAAACGATGTTGAACTCAAAAGTACCCTTTGTATGCAGCCTTTTGCTGGCCCTTGTTGTGCCTTCGGCTGCCAGTTCCGGCCTGGCTCCTCTCGGTAAGACGAGAATGACGACGGAGACCGCTTCTTCCCCGATCGAAAAGACTGTTTCTTTTGCGCTTCCCGGACAGGACGAGATGCCTTATGTGCATGCGTATATCCAGGAGAATGATGAGTCGTTGCTTGCTGTCAAACAACGGAGCAAACGCTATTTTAAAATGATCGAGACCGTCCTGCAGCGATTCGGGCTGCCGGCCGAGCTGAAATACCTGGCGGTCATCGAGTCGGACCTGAAGAGCACGGCGGTGTCCAAAGTGGGAGCCCGGGGTCTCTGGCAGTTGATGGCCTCTACCGCCCAGGATCTGGGGCTGAAGGTGGACAGTGCACAGGACGAACGAACGAACTTCTATAAGAGCACCCGGGCGGCGGCGCTGTACCTGCGCGACCTGCACCGGACCTTCAAGGACTGGCGGCTGGTGCTGGCCGCCTATAATGCCGGGCCGCTGCCGGTGTTCCGCGCGATGCAGCGCTCCAAGAGCACGGATTTCCGTGTGCTGGAGCGGTACTTGCCAAGGGAGTCGCGGACGCACGTAAAGCGGTTCATGGCAACGGCTTACTATTTTGATGCGGTGCCTGCGTAAAATAAAAATGGGGTCGCCTATGCGGCGGCCCCATTTGACGGGCTCTGTTGTTATTTGAGCGTTGCGATATCGATGACGAATCGATAGCGGACATCTCCTTTCAGCATCCGCTCATATGACTTTGTGATGTCCTTGATATCGATGAGCTCGATGTCGGAGACGATATTGTTGGCGGCACAGTAGTCGAGCATTTCCTGCGTTTCCTTCAACCCGCCGATGCTGGACCCGGCGAAGCTTTTGCGGCCCCCGACGACCGTAAAGGGGGCAATGGGTATCGCCGATGAGGGCAACCCTACGATACAATGCGTCCCATCGGTCTTCAGCATGGACATGTACATATTGATATCGTGCTGGGCGGAGACGGTATCGAGGATGAAATCGAAGCTACCCGCCGCGGCCTTCACCTGATCGGCGTCCGAGGTAACGAGGAAGTGGTGGGCGCCCAGCTTTTTGGCGTCCTTTTCCTTGGAGGGCGAGGTGCTCATGACGGTGACGTCGGCGCCGAAGGCGACGGCGAACTTCACGCCCATGTGACCGAGACCGCCGAGGCCGACGATTGCCACTTTGTGTCCCTTGCCGATGTTCCAATGGCGAAGGGGGGAGTAGGTGGTGATGCCGGCGCAGAGCAGGGGTGCGGTGGCGGCGAGGTCGAGCTTATCGGAGATGTGGAGAACGAAGTCTTCGTGTACGACGATGGTGGTGGAATAGCCGCCGTAGGTGGGTGTCTTATGATCCTGCTCGGTGCCGTTGTACGTATAGGATCCGCCGTTGAGGCAGTATTGTTCGAGATCGGCCTTGCAGTTGTCGCAATGGCGGCAGGAGTCTACGAGGCAGCCGGTGCCGGCCAGATCGCCGACCTTGAATCTCTTTACTTCGCTTCCCACCTTGATCACTTTTCCAACGATCTCATGACCGGGCACCATGGGGAAGATGCCGGGGAACCAGTCGTTCTTGATCTGGTGGAGGTCGGAGTGGCATACTCCACAGAACTGAATATCGAATTGTACGTCATGGGGGCCCACTTCGCGACGCTCGAAACTCCAGGGAGCGAGGTCGGTTGTCGGACTCTGTGCAGCATAGCCTTTTACCGGAATCATATTTCCTTTTTTTTGATTTTGCAGTAAGTTAGACAAATTGGTGGATAAGAAGTTCAACTTTGCATTAACTCATCTTTTTCTTGGTGGCAAAATTCGGTAAATTGGATCTATGAAGAAAAGCATCTTTCTATTCGCATGGCTGTTGCCTTCCTTGCTTTATGCGCAGGGGAAGGCCTATCCTTTCCGGGTGAGGACGATCACGGCCGGGGTGAGCTTGTCGGGGCTGACGGATACCGCGGCTCTGATCAAGGCGATCGATTTTTTGAAAGAAGCCAGGAAGGAGTTTGTCGCGCGGGGGTATGAGGTGCAGACCCTGCGGGTGGCCACTTCGAATCTATATACTTACCTGGGGAGTCATTCGCTTCATGAGGCGTTGCCATACCTGGAACGATTTGACCGGATCGCCCAGCGGAACGGGGTGATCCTTTCGGTCGGGCAGGTGTTGTCACCGGATGAATATTCAACGGGTGCGGCCGGCTGGGCAGAGGAACTTGTCCGACGGACGAATGCGATCAGCTTCAGCCTGTCGATCTCTTCGCATCAGATAGGTATCCATACGCATTCAATCCGGGCGGCGGCGGAGATCATCCGGGCGCTTTCGACCGTGGATGACGGCGAGGCCAATTTCCGGTTTACCGCTTCGGCCAACTGTCCCGCGGGGATCCCTTTTTTTCCGGCGGCCTTTCATGAGGGTGGGAATAGCTTTGCGATCGGGTTGGAGTCGGCCGGCCTGGTGGGGGAAGCGTTTGATCGGCGGGTGGGGAATGACCGGGAGGCGGCGCGGCGGGCGCTGAAGGAATTGCTGGAAAAGAACTTCCGGCCTGTGCAGGAGTTGGGTGAGAAGATCGCGGCGGGGAGTGGATGGACCTATGATGGGATCGATGTGTCGGCGGCGCCGGGGCTACAGGCGAGTATCGGCAAGGCGATCGAGACCTATACGCATCAGCCGTTCGGCAGTCCTTCGACGCTTGGCGCCTGTGCGCTGATCACGGATGTGCTGAAGGGGCTGGACATCAAGAAGTGCGGGTATTCGGGGCTGATGTTGCCGGTGATCGAGGACCCGGTGCTGGCCAAGCGGGCGGAGGAGGGACGGTATACGATCGAGGAGCTGTTGCTGTTCTCCTCCGTTTCGGGTACGGGGCTGGATGTGGTGCCGATCGCCGGAGATGTGCCGCAGGAGGTGATCGAAGGGATCTTGACGGATGTCGCCGCCTTGTCGCTGAAATATACGGCAAAGGCCCTGTCGGCGCGGTTATTCCCGTTGCCGGGGAAGAAGGCGGGCGACCGGGTGAGTTTTAAGAATCCGAACCTTACCGGGACGACGGTGATGGAAATCCGTTGAGGGCTTACGGTGAGACTTTTTGCGCGGCGATGTGTTTTGCGATGCGAAGGGCGTCCGAGGCGATGGTGCGGAACTGGCCGGTGGGACTGATCCAGTAGCCGCAGAAGTAGAGACCATCGACGCCGAAATAACGTTGCCTGGCGGCGGGGTATTTCAGATCGTCGAAGCGGGCGGGGTCGACGTGCAGGATCTTATCATAGTCGCGATAATAACCGATCGCCGCGATGATGGCATTGAACGGTTGGCGGCTGCCGTCGGTGAAGCAGACGGTGTTGCCGTCAATATGATCGATATTGGGACGGACCTTGATATGACCCTGACGGATGAGGCGGATAGCGCCGATGTCGAGGATCGGCGGGTTGCCGTCGCGGCTGATCTCTTCGAGTGGACCGTAGGGCATTCTTTTCAGCCCGAGTTTTGAGATATCGCCGATGAGGGCCTTCATCAGTGGGCTGCTGATGGTGTCCGCGATGCGGGGAGGCAGGGGGCTTAACAGGGCACTTAGCCGGAGTACAGAAATACCGAAGACATCACGGGGGACGATATTGATCGGGGAGCGGACCGACATGGCCGGGCGGGCGCCTTGTTCCCGGAGATCGATGGCGATCTCGCAGGCGGAGTTCCCAAAGCCGACAACGAGGACGGTTTGGCCCTTGAAGTCGCGGCCTGTCCTAAACTGATTGCTATGGATGAGGATGCCGGGAAACGTCGCGGCGCCTTTGAAGTCGATGGGTTTGGGTTTTGTGTAGGCGCCCGTGGCCATGACGAGATGTGTGGAAAGGATGAGGCCGTTGTTGGTCCCGGTCTGCCATCTACCGTTCTCCCGGGTGATGGAGAGGGCTTCCGTGTGGAAGACCGGGTCGATGTTGAAGGTGCAGCGATAGTCCTCGAGATAGTCGATGACCTGCTGACGGCTGGGATAGCGGGGTATCGTGTGGGGGAACTTTTTAAAAGGCAGATTGGAAAATCCTTTGGGGGTATGAAGGTGGAGGCGATGATAATGCTGGTGCCAGGGAGCCCCTACCCGATCGGCTTTTTCGATGATGGTATAGGGGATACCCCTTTTTTGCAAGGCGGCTGCGGTGGACAGGCCGGCCACGCTTGCACCGATGATGAGGACGTCCGTGTGCATGGATGAGTGGAAGGTACAAAAGTTATACCTTCGCCCCCAAAAATCAGGCGTTGCAAAAAGGATTCTGGCCGCTGGTCGCGGGTCTTTTCTTCTCATTCCTCTGGTCATCCGCGGCGACGGCAACCAAGATCGGGTTGCAGGCGGTCCAGCCCTTCACCATCTGTGTCGTTCGATTTTTTTTGGCGGGAACGATCATGATCCTCGTCAGCCGTTTTGTATTACGGCAGCGGCTGCCGCTCGGCAGGGAATGGCGGGCGATAGCGTTGTATGGGGTGCTTTCCAACTCGGTCTATCTCGGGCTTTATGTGCTGGCGATGCGGCAGGTATCGGCGGGATTGGGTTCCCTGTCGGTGGCGATGAATCCCTTACTGATCAATTTAATGACGGCACTCTTGCTGCGGCGGCGGCTTTCGATCCTGACGCTGGTCTGCCTGGTGATCTGTATGGCGGGCGTGATGCTGGCCGCCTGGCCTTTGTTGCAGAACAGCACCGCGACACCGGCGGGATTGCTGATCCTGCTTTCGGGGCTGGTTGCCTATTCGGCTGGGGTGGTGTATTTCTCGGGGGTGAAGTGGAACGGGTTGCCGTTGCTGGCGATCAACGGCTGGCAGGTGCTCTTGGGCGGGGTATTTCTGCTGCCGCTGGCGGCGGCGGTGTATCGTCCTGCCCTGAACCACTGGGGCGTGAAGGCGCTGGGGGCTATCGGCTGGCTGGCCATTCCCGTTTCGATCGGGGCGGTACAACTTTGGTTGTATCTTTTGAAGCGGGACGCGGCGAGGTCTTCGTTCTGGCTTTTTCTTACACCGGTATTCGGGTTTGTTATCTCCAATGTGTTTACGGGGGAGCCGATCACGGGTTATACTATTGCGGGGATGCTACTGGTGATCGGCGGGATCTACTGGCAGAACAGGGGGCGCCGGCCCTGACGGGCCGCCGCCGGTTATTCCGACCGGAGGGCTTTCACGGGATTGGCGAGAGCGGCTCGTACCGCGTGGAAGCTGACGGTGAGCAGGGCGATGGCGACGGCGCCGAGACCGGCGAGCGCGAAGATCCACCAGCCGAGGGTGGTCCGATACGTGTAATCCTGCAACCATTTATGCATGAAATACCAGGCGATGGGCGATGAGAGGATCAGCGCGAGGAGGACGAGCAGTACAAAGTCTCGGCTGAGCATGGTGGTGATATCGGCGACACGGGCGCCGAGGACCTTGCGGATGCCGATCTCCCGGGTGCGCTGTTCGGCGGTGAGGGCGGCGAGGCCGAAGAGGCCCATGCAGGAGATGAAAATGGTGATCGCCATGGCGAGGTTGATCAGCTGGGCCATCTTGCGATCGTTGTCATAGAATTTTGCGATGTTATCGTCGAGGAAGGCGTAGGTGAAGGTCTCGTCGGGGAAGACCGCTTTGTACGTCTGTTCGATGCGTTTCAGCGTGCCGGGGATATCGCCCGCGGCGGCATTCAACTTTACACTATAATTACTTTGAGACCTGCCATCCTGGGTAATGATCGTCGGCTCGATCGCGAAATGAAGGGACCGCTGGTTGAAGTCGCCGACGACGCCCACGATGGGGATCTGGCGATCCCACAAGGGCAGGAGCTGCCCGATGGCCTGTTGAGGCTTGCTGAAACCCAGCAGCTGGGCGTAGCTGTTATTGATGACCACTTCATATGTCGTATCGGAGGGACGGAGATTGCGTCCTGCCAACAGCCGCAGCTGGTAGAGAGGGATATAATTGGTGTCGCCGGTGCGGACATTGATGTTGGACTTGTATGGGTGATTCCCCTTATAGTCGATGGTGGTCTTCCACCAGCCGTTGACGGCGGGTGGGCTATTGTCGAGGCTGACCTTGGCGACGCCCGGCAGGAGCGCCAACCGGTCGCGGAGCAGATAGCGGAGATTGAGGCTATCCTTGCGATTCGCGCCGAACCGGATGATGGCATTGCGGGCGAAACCCATGTCTTTGTTGAGCAGGAAACGCATCTGATGGCTGACGGCGATGGTGCAGATGATGAAGACGATAGAGATCGTGAACTGGAAAACGACTAACCCCTTGCTGAGCCGGTTCCGGGAGCTGCCTTTTTGTGCGCCCTGGCCTTTGAGGGTCTTTACCGGGTTAAAAGAGGACAGGATCCATGCGGGATACAACCCGGAAAGCAGAGAGGTGAGGAGCAGGATGCCCACGCCGATGGCGATGGTGGCCGGAGTGAAGATGTGTGATTTGACGCCTGCCGGTACGAAGTCCGGAAACGCGTTCAGCGCCGGATATAGCATTGCCAGGGAGAGGACCAGCGAGATAAAGACCAGCAGGGTGGTTTCGCCGAGGAACTGGGTGACGAGGCCGGCCCGGCGGCTTCCCATGACCTTGCGGATGCCGATCTCTTTTGCACGCCGCAGGGATTGGGCCGTCGACAGGTTGATAAAATTGATGGAGGCGAGAATGAGGATGAAAAGGGCGATGGCCATGAGTCCGTAAAGGGTAGGAAGATGGGCTTCGGTGCCATAATCCTTGCCGTAGACGGTGTCGAAATGAAGGGCGGTAAAGGGTTGGAGCTGTACGCGAAAACTATCCTTTTTCTCGTAGCCGGTGAAATATTTAGCGCTGAAGGGAACGAGTTCGGCCTCGATGCGCCGGGGTGTGACGCCTTTTGCCAGTTTTACGAAGGCTTGCGAGCTGGAATTGAAACTATTCCAGTTGTCCTCCCCCATTTCCCGCTTCAGACCCGTGGCGTTTATGGTCGCATAGGAGATCATATCGGTGAAGGTGAAGTCGGTGATCTTGTTCCAATCTTTTATGATCCCGGCGACGGTGACGTTGAGGGTATCGTCATAGATCAGGGTGCGGCCTATGGCGGAGAGATAGTCTTTCGTACCGAAGTAGCGTTCGATGGCGCTGGTTGAGAGCACGATGTGGAAGGGTTGTTCGAGCACGGCGGGGTTACCGGCGATCCAATCGTATTTGAAAATGTCGAAATAATGGGGTTCCGCAAAGATGAGGGTGTTGTTGTTCTCGTCACCGTGGGATCTGGGGAATTTCTTTTGCCCGCCGTGATCGCCGGGGACGGTGACGGCCGCATTGTAGTTATGGAATTGGGCGACGGTCTCGAGGCCGGTGATCTCCTTACGGATCTGGGGCGCGGCGGGTTCGCAAAGGTTCGGCCAGTGGGCGTCGTCGCTGCCGAGCTGTTTATGGGTGTTGACGAGCCGATAGATACGATCCCGATCGGCGTGGAAGGTGTCGAAGCTCAGTTGATAGTGGACGATAGTGCCGATGGCGAGGCAGGCGCAGATACCGACGGCCAGGCCGATGACGTTGATGGCCGTGTAGAGTTTGTGGCGCGTCATATTGCGCCAGGCGATGATAAGGTAGTTCTTCCACATTTTAGTAGGTATATACGATGTTCCAGTCCGAGGTGGGGGTATGTACGTCGCAATGGGATCCGCTGCCCTGCGGGGTGTAATACTGGGAATAGTCGAAGCGATCGGCCGGGCTTTGGATATACTTTGCTTTGAACCGCCGGAAGACACCGTCCGGCTGTTGAACTCCATTGATGGTCAGGCCCGTGGCGGTGAGGTTGAACCGGTACTTGTTGACATCGGTGATCAACCCCTGCTTCACCATATCTGTTGCGATGTGCAGGATATCCATGTTCGGTTGCTCGGTGAATACGAGGGGATAGTCCTTTGTGGGCGGGTTTTCCTTGGCGATAACGACTTCGGCGGGTCTGCCCGGAGTGCCTGGGGTGCCTGGTGTTCCCGGGGTGCCGGGCGTCCCGGGGGTGCCTGGAGTGCCGGGTGTTCCAGGTGTACCTGGGGTTCCGGGAGTGCCCGGGGTTCCCGGCGTGCCGGGTGTGCCGGGAGTACCGGGGGTTCCGGGTGAGCTGTATTCATGCGCCCTGAATTCGGCGATGACCGTGTTGAAATTATGATAGTCTTCTTTTGAAATGGGCATACCGTCGATCCTGAAGTCGAGGATATCGTCGTTGTGTAATTTGATCTCGTAGGTATGGCCATCGCTGGCAACGCCTCTTCCCGTGAAGGTATGCTCGTCGTCCATCGTATTAGTTTCGCTTGAGATGGAATGGAAAGTAAAACCGTGATGAATGGAATCGACGGGTCTGGGGAACTTGTGGGGCGTGGTGTCGGGGAAGAGGGAGGGAATGGGGGGCGCCGGCGGTGCGATGGAAGGGGCGATGGGGGCGGCCACGGCGGTGGGGACAGGATCGGCGGCGATTGCTGGGATGGCGGCTATTGCCGGGATGGCAGCTATTGTTGGGTTGGCGGCTATTGCCGGGATGGCGGCGATATGGGGCAGCTTTGCGCGGCCGATGGCGGAATGCGGGGTGTCCGGGCCGTCGGGTCTGGGTTTTATGAGGCTGAAGGAGACTAACGCGAAGAGGGCGACAGAGAGGACGGTCTTTTCCAGCAGATGGAGCCGTTTGTTCTCTTTTTCGAGCATGCGCCGGATACGCCAGAAGAGCTCGTTCTTGCGATTGCCGCCGAGCTGGAGCGTATAGGCGTGTTGGGGGATGTTCTGGTTGTCGATGGTCAGCTGGGTGAAGGCAACGAGGGCTTCGAAGTAGTTATTGCGATCGCTCGTACCAGCCAGGACCATATCATCACAGCAGGCTTCGCGTTCGCGGCGAATGAGGGTGGCGATCCAGCGGATGCCGGGGTTGAAGAAGAAGATGGCTTCGGTGAGGTGTAATAAGATATTCGCGAAGTAGTCGTTGCGATGGATATGCGCGAGTTCGTGCAGGAGGATCGTCTCGACCTGGTGGGCGGGCAACTGGGCCAGGAACCCGAGGGGTACGAGGATGGCGGGTTTCAGGAAGCCGAAGGCGGCCGGGGCTTTTACCACCGCGGACTGGAGGAGGGTGACGGGGCGCCGGATGCGGAGGCGGCGGGCCAGAACGGCCAGCTGTGCACCCCAATCTTCCGTTGCGGGCGTGCTGTCGCGGCGGAGGCGATGGATGTTATAGAGTCCGCCGGCGAGGCGAAGGAGCTGTACGCCGAGACAGGCCAGCCAGATGAGGGTGATGAGGGTAGCGTGGGTATTTAGATAGCTGATGGTCTGTTGCCAGAGGGAGATCGAGGGGGTTGCCGGAGTTATTGGGAGGTTTTGAATTTGCGGGTGGTGGGTCGTCACCATTGGGGTGAACGTGGGGGTATTTAGGTGTGGTGTGCCGGGAGCTGTGGAATTGAGCTGTAAGCTGAAAGTGACGGACACTCCCAGGATAAACGTGGCGACGAGGGTCGAGAGCAGGGCGTAGCGAAGGGTGGCGGAGTGTTTACGGGTGGTGAGGATGATGGCGCCGGCGATGAGGGCGGCGAGGGTGCCTTGCCAGAGGGAGTGGACGAGGGTCCAGCAGACGGCCTGAGCGGCTTCATCGGATAAGAGAATGTTGAGTTGGGATGGCATAACGGTCGATTGTTGTCCTAAGGTAGGAAATATTTCCTAGGATACAAATTTTTTGTAGGAAATTTTTCCTAGTGGATGGGGGCCCCCTAACGAACTTCCACACTTACGCCGAGGCGGTTGTAGCCGGTGGCGGATTCCCAGCTGTGCCGGTTGGCGAAGCGGATATGATATTCGGGGTTGGCGGCGAGGGAGGCGTATTTGTCGGGCAGAGAGAGGAAGAGCTCGTAGCTGCCGGGGGGAAGGATCGGGGTGGCGGTGAGGGTTGTGGGGCCGGTAAACCAGGTTCGGGGATCGGTGTGGAGGGGTATCGTTATTTCCCGGCCGGTGGACTTGTCGCGGAACACCAGGACGACGGGACGGGGATTGAACGGCGAGGCATAGCCGGTATTGTCGAGGCGTAGCGTGAACTTAAACGGTTTGCCTGCCGCGGCTTTTACGGGGAAGCGGCCGGTCCTGAGCACGAAGCGGTAGCCGAGGCGGCGCCGGATGCTGCTCATGCAGCCGAGCGAATCCCAGTCGTTGTTGACCTGATTATTATACCCCGAGTTGAGGAAGCTATAATGCATTGCGGCCATTTCCTGTTCGGCATGGCCGGCGGGGGCGCAATCGTTTTGCGGGCTGAACGCGTCGTCGCAGGTCTCGCCGCCGACGGCGACATAGCGGCTGTCCTGCTGAAGATACTGCCGGAGCGGGCCGTTGGCTTCCTTTTGTGGCGTGTTGCTGCTGCCATAGTCATAGTACGTGCCGTAGTCGTCGGGACTGGCGAGGAAGCAATCGTTGTGGAACCCGATGCGGGCGGCGGGGCTTTCTTTGTATGCCTCGCTTTGCGCAAGGGGCTTTGTGTCGATGGGGGCTTCGGGACCGCCGATGGCTTTTTGTTTCATCTGCGGGGTACGGACCTGGATCATGCGATCGGCGGGCAACGCTTTTAAGAGCGCGCCGAGGACCTCATTGCGATCGTTCCAGCTGCTATCCATGATGCGGCCGGGGCCGTTCTTGCCGGGGTCGCCGAAATAATCTGTGTAGAAGTTCTCTCCCCAGATGCCGATAAATCCTTCCTGCAGGACGGCGATGACATCGGCGTTCTTTTGAAGGATCGGCTTTAGCTGGGCGATGTGCTGTAATACGATGGCCTTGGGGGCGTCGCCGTATGGCGGGCATATCTTGTAGACATCGGGACAGTCACCGGTCTTTGTTTTGTCGATGTAGGCGAACCGGAGGATGACTTTTATCCCTGCGTTGCGGATGGCCTGCAGATCGTGGTCGAGCTGGTCGAGGAAGGTTTGGCTTAGCGGTTGGGACCTGAAGGTATCGAGGGTGTATTCGCGCAGGATCAGGGTGGAGTGAATGGTATAGCGGGCCTTGCCCTGGCGGTGTTCGGTGTGGAATAGCGGGAGGAGGGCTGCGGCTTCGAGGGGTTTGAAGCGGCCGGCGCTGGTGCCGATGGGGATGTAGAAACCCCGTTCGGGGTTGGGGACGTCGGTGGTGTCTTCTTGATAGCGGATGGTGGTTGTGGCGGAGACCTTTGCGGCGGGCGACTTTGGGGCGGGGGGCTTTTGGGTGGGGGCGGGCGGTTTTTGAGCGGCCGCCTGGCCGGCGGCCAGGAGAATGATCAGAGCGAAACCGAAATTGCGCATAGGCTCGGAGTTTAGGGGGCGGGAACGGGGTTGAAGCGGGCGACCTTGGGTTCGAGCTTCGCCGGCACCGGGAAGAGATCGGGATGAAAAAGGGCGGAGAGCAGCTCGATGCCGTCGACGAGGGTCGAGGGGCTGGGCTGGGTGAAAAGATCGAAATCGGCGACGAAGACGCGATCGTTCCGTACGGCGAGGAGCTGTTCCCAGCCGGCCCTTTGCGAGAGCAGATGCAACTCCTGCGTGGCGCGGTCGAGGTGAAAGCCACAGGGGGCGATGACGATGACCTCTGGGTCGTACTTTTGTATCTTTTCCCAGGGGATGGTGATGCTGTCGCCGCCGGGATTGCTGAGCATATCGATGCCGCCTGCCTGGGCGATCTGGAAGGGGATCCAGTGGCCGCAGTTGTAGATGGGGGAGATCCATTCCAGAAGCAGGACGCGTTTGAGGGGCATGTGCTGTTCTCTCAGCGTGTCGAGAATGGCGGCGGTGCGTTTTTGCAGGGTCGCGAGGTATCTGTAGGCGGCCTCTTCCTGGCCGAGGGCTTTTGCAATAGTGACGGCGGTGGCATAGACATCATCGAGATTGCCCGGCGTGAGGGGGATGATCTCCGGGCGGCGGGCGAGTTTTGCGACGGCGGCGGCGGTACATTTTGTATCGATCTGGCATACCTCGCAGGTATCCTGGGTGAAGATGAGGTCGGGGGCGATCTTTTGCAATAGTTCCTCCTCTACATAATACAGACTCCTGCCCTGCGCTTTTGCGGTGCGGAAGACGGTGTCGATCTCCTCGCTGCTGTAATTCTTTCCTTCCATGATACAGCGAACGAGCTTCGGCTTTTCGGCAAGGGCTTCCGGCGGGCATTCGAAGGTGACGCCGCGAAGGTGGGCTTGCAGGCCCATGTCGTAGATGATGCGGGTAGCCGCGGGGAGAAATGAACAGGCTTTAACCATTACTGTTTGATTTTGCACCGGGCAGGCGGCTTTTCACCAGGTTGATCTGCCCGAGGTGATGCGATTCGTGTTCGGTGACGTGGAACCATTTGCAATAATTGTTGGTAGGTCCCCAATACCATTTTTCGTCGACGGCGAGCAGCCATTTGTCGTCGCGTTTTTTGAACTCGGCGAGGGTGTTCTCGCGGGTTTGCTGGAGGACGTCGATATAAAATTGGGCGTTGTTGCCTTTTATGTTCTTGCGGCCGATGTCGCCGAGTTCCATGGCGGCGCCGAATTTGTCCTGGACGGCCTTGTCCCATTTCCCCCATTCGAGGCCTTTGAAGGTATGTTCATGGTAGAAGGCGTCGGTGGCGGCAAGGTGGAAGGCGAGAGCGCCGATCGTATTGGCTTTGTCGTCGAGGAGGAAGTCGAGCTGTTCGACGGAGAGGTTCTTTATGGAGTTGACGACTTGCGGACGGAGCCAGGCCATCATCGAGACGAGGGTGCCGATCTGCGGGCTGTAGCCTTCTTTTGGGCCGATGATGTTGAGGTCATTGGCGGGGGCAGCGGGGGCTTTGATGCCGGGGGCGTTGGTTCCGGCGGGGTTGGCTCCGGGGGCGCTCACTGTCGAATTACCCCAGCTGATGTTCGGCAATAAGGAGAGACCGGCCATTGCGCCGGTGAATGCGGTGGCCGATTGGATGAAATGGCGGCGGCCAGTGAGTGTTTTTTTCATGGTTAGTTGTTTAATGGCTTTTAAATGGTGGTGGGGAAGTTACGGCAGTTTTGCGGGGAGGCCATAAGATTCTTCCCGGAATGTGGTATTTTTGCATCCGTAGTCCCGTGGCCGTGTATTCAAGCATGTATACAAAAAGGTTTAAATATCTTCGCGCGTTCTTCCAGTGCCTGCTGGTGGCGAGTTCGCTGGTGTTGTTCGGCAACCGGCTTACGGACCGGTTCCATCTCTGTACGAGCTTTTTCGGCGGGTTATACCGGGTGCATCACAACGGGCATCACTGGTATCGAGGGCATACCGATATTGGGGTACAATATGGCAAGGTGTTGTCGTCCGTGTCCAAGCGTTATCATTCGCCGGCCGGTCATGGTGTCGACGCGCCAGCCTTTCGGGTCGGGCCGGTCGCAGTGCCGGCCGTTCGTGCGGGTTATGTCCTGCCCCTGAGGCCGGTGGATTCCGGGATCTCCTGTCTTTTTCTTCGCGGTCCGCCTTCCTGTTAGGGTCCTTCCTCGTTTTATATACTCCTAATTTTTTCAAGTCAATCGGGTCGGGTTCCTAGCCGGCCGGATGACCTATTTTAATGGTATGGATAATCTGGATCGAATCAAGCAGATTGTCGACAGTGTGCATTATACCTGTCCTGTTTGCGGATCTCCTTTATATGTAACGGATTTGGGAAAGAATACGCTGACCTTTCATTGTGCGTCGGAGAAAGCGAAGTTCTGGACGTTCAAGAAGGGGTCTAAGGCGTTGGTGGAGGCGAAGGGGCATTGGGATGCGTCGATACGGCACGTGGCCGTGGATACTAATACCGGGCAATGACCGATCTAAAGCGGGATGGGTTCGCGGTGGCGGTCGTAGAAGACGCAGATCTTGTCGACGAGGTCGTCGTAGAGGGCCTCGGGTGTAGGGTTGGTGGGTTTGATGAGGCGTTGGGTATGGGTGCGGATGCGGTCGCTTTCGGCGGGGTCGAAGAGGCCGGAAGCGAGGAGGGTATCGCGAACGAAGAGGGCCTGTCTTTTGTTGGCCTTGCGGTGGGAGGTTTGGGGACGGCGGCCGCCGGCTTGCTGGTGGGCTTCGTCACGGAGGTGTTCGACGGCGCGCAGGAGTTCGCCCTGGACGGTTTGGGCGGGGCCGCCGGTGGCGGGGACATACTGGTCCCAGATCTCGCGCACCAGCTCGGGGTAGCGGAGGTTGGTGGGGAATACGGGTTGTATAGTGGTGACAGGATGCACGGTGGGTTTGCCGGTCTCCCAGCGGGCGACGAGGTCCTGGACGTCGGCGGAGGAAGCTTCGAGCCAGCGGCGGGTATTCATGCCGTATCGATTGACCTGGTCGAGGTCGGCGCCGAGGTTGAGCATTTTTTCCATCACGCGGAGATACGCCGCGCGATCGGCGCCTTCGCGGCGGAGAAGCCAACCCTGAACCACCCAATAGACGATGTTGGAGCCATCGGAGTCGCCGATGTTGACATCGGCATTGTAATCGAGCATGAGATCGAGTGCGTAGATGTATCGATCCTGCTGAGCCGCAATATGGAGGCAATTATACCCGCGGGCGCAGATGATATTGGGATTGGCGCCTTTTTCCAGGAGATACTTTAACAGGGGCAGACGGTCGTGCTCGGTGGGAAAACCATAGGAGAGCAGGGCTTCCATCAGGATGGGCATCCAGGAGGTGGTGTCGACGCAGGCATTGACGTCGAGCTGCTGTTCTTCTACAATGTCCATTACACGGTTAGTTTCTCCGCGGGCGATGGCCAGGGAGAGGGTGTTCCACGCGATGGCGGGAACCAGTTTTGGCAAGGCAATCATAAAGCGAGGTTTGTCTCTAAAAGATACAAAACTTTACCCGGGATTCCCAGCGGAATTTTTTGGGTCTAGTGCTTTTTTGGGTAATTCTCGGCGTTGAGCCTGAAGAAGGCGGCGGATTTATCGGGTTGATTCTTATTCCTGTAGTACTGGCCTAACTGGCTTATCCAGGTTTCCGAGGGTAGGACGGTGTAGCCCATCTTTTCGGAGATGAGCTTGTAATGAGCCTTTATCGCGGTGATGAGGTCCCCGGCGGTGGACTTGTCGTCGAAAAGCATCTCGTTATAGGGCGGGCTGAAATAGTCGAACATGAACCGGAAGCCGTCATACTCCGCAATGAGTGGGACGGAGCTGTGGGTATCATGGGCGTAATACTTATAGTCCCACCGGAGGCCGTTGGTCGCGTTCTTCTTAAGATCATCCTTCAGGCGGAGGATGGACCGGATGTGGACGGTGGCACTGGAGGTATCCTTTCGCACCGTTGCCGTGTCCAGTCCCACGGGCATGGTGTTGGCAATAGCAAGGAAAAGCGTCTTTCCTTTGAAGCTTTGCCGCGCCAGGACCGACTCGGTTTCCTGTAACAGTTTCCGATCGTCCCACCACATGCTGGGGTCGATGGCGATATAAGCGGAGAAAAGATCGGGATGATTGACCAGGGTATTGATGACCATGAGACCGCCGAGGGAATGACCGATCATGATGCGATAGGGTGCCGTGGGATAAAGCGAATCGATATGGGGCATCAATTCCTTCCCGATGAAGGCGGTGAAGCTTTCGCCACCGCCGGAGCCGCGGACACTGTTGCTGTCGCCATAGGGGCTGGACTTCGCTTGCGTGGGCGTCAGATCGCGCTGACGATGGGTATTGGGGATGCCGACAAGGATCATATTAGGAAAGAGGGTATTGCCGTTGACCTCGGTGAGTTGTTGGATCATACCCATAACGGAAGGGAAATGGGCGTCGCCGTCGAGAAGAACCACGACGGGATAGCGCTGTTCCGGGGAGCGGCGGCTCTCATCGGGAATATGGATGAGGATCTGGCGATCCTCACCAAGGATGCGGGAGTGGATCGTATCTGTCTTTCCTATGATAACGGCACCATTTCCGGGCTGAGCGGTGCAGGAGACGCCGGCCAAGGTGAGGACCAGCGCCAGGGGGAACCATTGTTTCATACTATGCGGGTTTATTCGCTGCGCAAACTTTTAGTGGGATTGGCGATCGCCGCCCGTACCGCCTGGTAGCCGACGGTGAGAAGGGCGATGGCGACGGCGAGCGTTCCCGAAGCTACGAAAATCCAGCCGGTGATGGCGATGCGATAGTTGAACCCTTCCAGCCACACGTGCATGGCGTACCACGCGATCGGGGTGGCGATGATCACGGCGATGAGCACGAGCTTTACAAAATCCCCTGAGATGAGGGCAGTGATGCCGGCCACGGAGGCGCCGAGGACCTTGCGGATACCGATCTCCTTGCGGCGGTTTTCGGCCATGTAGGTCGCGAGACCGAAGAGGCCGAGACAGGAGATGAAGATGGCGAGGCTGGCGAAGAGGGTGCCGAGGGTGCCTTCCTGCTGTTCGGCGCGAAACTTATTGTTGTAGTACTCGTCGACGAAATAGTATTCGAAGGGATATTGGGGATTGTATTCCTTAAAAATGGTCTCGGCCTTTGCAAGGGCTTCGGGGATGGGAAGGGCGGGATTCAGCCGGTAGTGGATGACGGGATAGGAGGACTGGAGGCCCTGGATGAGCATCGGGGCAATAGGATCGTAAGGGGACTCGATGATGAAGTCCTTTACGACACCGATGATGTGATACTGGCTGCCGCCCTGATCGGTGACGATCTTTCCGACGGGGTCTTTGAGGTGCATGGTTCGTACGGCAGCCTCGTTGAGCAGGAGGGCGGTACTGTCGGTAGGATAGCTTTTGAGATCGATATCCCGGCCTTCGAGGATCTTTGTCCCGGTGGTACGGGTAAAATCCATGTCGGCTGCGAACTGGGTAAAGACGCGCTTGTTGTCATCGGGGCTGCTGCCGGGCCAGGAGAGGTTGGTGACGATGTTCCAAACCCGGGTCATGGGCGAGAAGGTTCGGGTAACGGAGACGGCGGCGCCGCTGGCGAGGAGCTCGCGCCTGATACTTTCATACCGCGTCCAGTTGCCGCCCTGGCTGAAGGTGTAGACGAGGCGGTTGCGATCGTAGCCGGCATCGCGGCTGCGGGCATAACGGAGCTGTTGCTGGACGATGACGGTACCGGCAATGAGAATAATGGCAAAGGTGAATTGCAGTACGACGAGGACTTTGCGTGGGGTCAGGCGGCTGTGGACCGCGGTTGTTGCGCCTTTCAGGACCTTTACCGGTCTTGCGGCCGAAAGGAAGAAAGCGGGATAGCTGCCGGCGATGATGCCGGTGAAAAGGATAAATACGGCGGCTGCAATCCAGAAGCGGGGATCGTTGTAGTGAATTTCAAGGGGCGTATTGATGATGCTGTCGAAAGGCTTGAGGCTGAGCTGGACGATGCCGATGGAAAGGAGGAAGGCGACCGTTGCGAGAAGGACGCTTTCGCCGATGAACTGGGTGACGAGCGAGGCCTTCCGGGCGCCGACGACTTTGCGGATGCCCACTTCCTTTGCCCGTTTTTCGCTTCGGGCGGTAGACAGGTTCATAAAATTAACGCAGGCGATAAGCAGGATGAAAACACCGATCACTATAAAAAGGCGAACGGTGGTGATCTGCCCGGTTACGAGCTCGCCATTTTGATCCTTACTATAGAGGTGGATGCGGCTCATGGGCTGGGTAAAGATCTCGCGGGTAAGTCCCCCACCCTCGCTGGCGTGCTTTGCGGTGACGTGCTTTATCTTTTGATCAAAGGCGGTCTGGCTGGCGCCTGGCTTGAGCAGAACATAGGTCGGCGCCGTGGAATTGGCCCAGGTGGGGTTGTCCCAGCCGAGACGGGTGAGATAGTTCCAGGGCAGGATGTACTGGAAGTTGAATTCGGTATTATGGGGGAGATCGTTCATAACGCCGGTGACCTTAAAGATGTCCCCGCTATCGATGCGGACGATGTTTCCCATGGGGTCTTCCTTACCGAAGAGGCTTTTGGCGAGGCTGGCAGTGAGAACGATGCCCCGGTCGTCATTGAGGGCGGTTCTGCGGTCGCCCTGCAGCATGGGAAAATCGAATATCCGGAGAAAGGTAGAGTCGGCAAAGGCGCCGACGGGATTAAAGTTTCTATCCTCGCGGTTGACCCGGAAGGTAACGGTACGGAAGCGGGCGGCTTCCTGGACTTCGGGGTAGTTTTGCTTAAGATCGGCGGCGAGCAAGCCGGAAGTACGGGGCCAGACCTGGAGGCTACCGTTAAAATTGTCGCGGGTATACAGGAGATACGTGCGATCGGTATTGGAGTACCATCGGTCGTAGCTGATCTCATTGTTGACCCAGAGGCCGATGAGCACGGCGGCGGCCATCCCAATGGCGAGGCCGACGATGTTGATGGCCGAGAAGTCTTTGCGACGCCAGAAGGTGCGGAGGGTGATCTTGAAGAAATTTTTCAGCATAAATACATTTTTATTCGCTTCGCAACGATCTCACGGGGTTGGCCAATGCGGCTTTGACGGCCTGGAAGCTGACCGTGCACATGGCGATAAGGATGGCCAGTACGCCGGCGAGAGCGAACATCCACCAGGACAAGGTAACTCTAAACGCGAACTCCTGCAACCATTTGTTCATCGCCCACCAGGCGATCGGGGTTGCGATGCAAAACGCGATGGCGACGAGACGGATAAAGTCGCGGGTGAGCAAGCGTACGAGACCGGGCGTACCGGCGCCCAACACCTTGCGGATACCGATCTCCTTTCGCCGTTGTTCGGCGCTGAAGGCGGCGAGGCCGAAGAGCCCGAGGCTTGAGATGAGGATGGCCATGAGGGTGAAGGAGTTGATGATATGCGAAAGAGTGATGTCGGCCGCATAGACTTTTTGCACCTGTTCGTCGAGAAACGAATATTCAAAGGGCGCGGAGGGCAGGATCCTCTTCCAGGTGGCTTCCATTTGTTTCAGCAACTCCGCATAGTCGCCGGTATTGGCCCTGACGATAAGATGATCCGTTCCGTTCGGGTTGTAGAGGAGCATGAAGGGGCTGACGGTTTCCTTCAACGATCTGTAGTTGAAGTCTTTCATGACGCCTGCTACGGTGAAGGTCTGGCCATCCCCGTTGTGCAGTGTGGTGCCTGCGGCTTTGGCCGGGTCGAGGTGCAGGCTGCGGGCCAGGGTCTCATTGATGAGTACCGATCCGGAGTCCTTGTAGCGGAAATCGCGGCCGCTAAGGAGCTGGATACCCAGCGCACCGACACTGTATTCATCGGAGGAGATGTTGTTCTGATCGATGGCGTTCGCGATGTTGCCGCCGTCGAGGAATACGCCCCAATTGCGATAGCTCGTTGATCCGGGATAGCCGTCGGTCTGGCTGACAGCCCTCACATTGATAAGGCGGCGGTACTCTGCTGCCAGCAGCGGCATTTTTGCCTTTGTCTCATCCTGATGGAAACCGAGGACGAGGCCTTGGTTGGCATCGAAGCCAATATCCTTTGTCCTGACATAATTGAGCTGGCTATGGATAACGATGATACCGCTGATGAGTACGATGGAAAGTACGAATTGAAAGACTACGAGGGAACGCCGGAGACCCGCGACGGAGACCTGGTTCGTGAAGTTGCCTTTGATGACCTTTATGGCCTTGAAGGCGGAAAGATAGAAGGCGGGATAGCTGCCGGCTAACAATCCTGTAACAACGACGATGCCAGCGAGCATAAGCCAGATGTTGGAGTCGCGAAGCAGGTCCAGGCTAACCGAGCTGTTGGTGATGTCGTTGAGCCAGGGCAAACAGAGCGAAAGCAGGGGCAGGGCGATGGCGACCCCGATGAGGGTGAGCAGGAAGGATTCTCCCAGGAACTGGAGGACGAGGCTTTTGCGGGCGGCGCCGACGATCTTGCGGACGCCGACCTCCTTGGCGCGATTGGATGCGCGGGCGGTGGCCAGGTTCATGAAATTGATACACGCAATGAGCTGAATGAGGGCGGCGACGAGGATCAGGATATTGAGGAAGGCGGGGCTGGTGGGTTGGCCGGTCTCGGCGAAAAGGCCGGGAGTGGTGTGGATCGCCGTGATGGGTTGGAGATCGAGCTCTTTTTTATAGCCGTAATTTTTCAATTCCTGCCCACCATATTTTTCCAGCAGGGAGGGAAATTTCTTTCGCAGCTGTACCAGGTCGACCCGGGGCTTCAATTTGACATAGGACAAGGTGAAGTTATTAATGGCCCAGTGGCTGTTCTGGAGAAGATCGCCACCGAGACCAACGGGGTTCATTTTTATGAACAGGCTGGCCTGAAGATGGGACTTGCCGAGGCTTTCGTCGACGACGCCCGTAACGGTGAAGATGTTCTTGCCATAGCCGTCGTCGATGACGATCGCCTTACCGACCGGGTCTTCGGCGCCGAATAATTTGTCGGCGACCGCCTTTTTGAGGACGATGCTATTTGCGGGCGCAAGGACATTGTGCGCGTTACCACTTGTGAAATGATAAGTAAAGACGTCGAAGAAGGTGGAATCGACGAAGAAGGCGTCCGATTCATAGAAGGAGCGATCCTTGTACGTCAGCAGATGCAGCGAGACACCGAGGGTCGGAATGGCGCGGGTGAACTGGGCGATCTCGCCGTATTCGAATTTCATGGCGGGCGCTACGGGCGGAGAGGTGGTGGCGTTGGTGTGCTTGTCGCCTTTCTGGGAGACGCGGGTGATGACGCGATAGATATTAGCGGCGTCCTGGTGTTGTTTGTCGTAGCTGTACTGGTCGACGACATAGAGGACGATGTAGAGGCAGCAGAGGGTGCCGGCGGCGAGGCCGATGAGATTGATTGCGCTGAAAGTCTTGTTCTTCAGCAGGAAGCGGAGGGCTGTTTTGAGATAGCTTTTGAGCATGGAGAAGAGTTTGGCTTGCCCAATGCGCGAGCGAAGAGGGTGCCAAGATTGTATTTACTTGGGGGCGAGGGGGTTAAAGGGTTTTTAGGAGGGACTTGGTGTTCGGTTTTGATACGGCAATTGTCCGATGGCGGAGCCCAAAAAATTGGTAATTTCAACCGGTTCCTTGGGACGGGAAGTGCGCAAGAACCGGGTTTCAGGGGCAGCGGAGGCATGGTAATTTTGAGTCATTAAAACAAGATCATCATGGAAACACAAGCAGCGATCAATTATAACCGGATAGCCGACGCTATCGCCTTTTATAAAGCAAATTTTAAAGGCCAGCCGTCGCTGGAGCAGGTGGCGGAGCATGTGCATCTCAGTCCCTTTCATTTCCAGCGGATGTTCAAGGAGTGGGCGGGGGTAACGCCAAAGCAATTCCTGCAATACCTGACGTTGGAGCATGCCAAGCAAGTACTAGGTTCGGGGGCGACGTTGTCGGACGCGGCCTTCGAGGCGGGCCTATCGGGGACGGGACGATTGCACGACCTGTTCATCAAGATCGAGGGGATGACGCCGGGAGAATATAAGAACGGCGGGGAGGAGCTGCCGATCAATTACCGGTTCGCCGATAGTCCCTTTGGTTCGCTGCTGATCGCCTCGACGCATAAGGGGGTCTGTTACCTCGCATTTGCCGATGAGGACCAGGGGGCCGCGCTGGATCTGCTGAAGGAGTTTTTTCCGAATGCGCAGTATCAGGCGGCGACGGACGGCTGGCAGGAGGAGGCGTTGGCCATCTTTTCGCAGGACTGGAGCCGGCCGAAGGAGATCAAGCTGCATTTGAAGGGCACTCCCTTTCAGATCAAAGTATGGGAGACCTTATTAAAAGTGCCGATGGGCGGGCTGACGACCTACTCGGAGGTGGCGGGCAGCATCCATAACCCGACTGCGGTTCGGGCGGTGGGATCGGCGGTGGGCGCCAACCCGGTAGCCTTTTTGATCCCTTGTCACCGGGTGATCCGGAGCGACGGGCAGTCGGGGCAATACCATTGGGGTGCGACGCGCAAGCAGGCCATTATTGGATGGGAGGCGGCGCGGTCGGAGACGCGCGTGGCATAAGCCGATCACGGGTCGGCTGGCCGAAGGCCCATCATTGGCCCTGCCAGATGCCGGAGGCATCGGTGCGGATTGCAAACGAATTGACGGAGCCTGGTGCCGATGGTCAAAGAGCTGGAAGGCTATCACGGATCCTGCGCTGAGTCGCGGTGTCCTTCACCAGGATGGCGCGCCAGTAGGGGGTGATGACGGTGCTGGTGCGAGAATCGGGGAAGGAGTCCCGGGTGATTTGATAGGCCTCGTCGAAATAGGGCGTGATCTTGTCTGCGTTGTCGTAGTCGGTAACGGGGGTGTTGTCCATGCCGGCGACCATTGCATACAACAAAATATTATAGTTGCTTTTGGCCCACTCGAAATAGACGTGATGGGGATGGCGGGTCATGAAGCGTTCCCACCACACGGTGCGGGCGGCGAGCTGCCGGGGTTCCATCGTGAGGCCTGCGTCGTTTTGAAATCCTTCCTTGTCATCCTTTGTGCTTTGGGTGATGACCTCCTTCATTGTTGGAGTGATATAGGTCACAAAATACCGGGGCATCAGCCGCCAGCCGGGTACGAGGAAGCCCATTCCCTCATCCTCATGAACGATGAAAAAATGATCCGCCAGGGTCTGGCGGGCTTTTTTGTCGCGTTCGGACAAGGGGTCACCGTTCTCTTCGGCGAGCGCCAGAGAATCCAGCGGATAGTAGCCCAGTAGTCTCTGGACGGCTGCGGTGTCGGTGTTGAGGTGACGGAGAAGGGTATAGAACAGCATGAAGCCGGTATCGCCGACTTCGGCAGGCTGGCCGGTGAAAAGGCGTTTGAATTCACGGTAGGCGGGTTGCGTGATCGAGAGATCGGTTGTGTCGAGGGTCGTTAGATAGTGGCTGTAGGCCTGGACGGCGGGGCTGCCTTGCGGATAGCCTTCGAGGTGATTTTTGGGGGATTTGTTGTCGGGTTGATCTGATTTGGGTGTACTGTGGCAGGCGGCGAGTGTTGCGATGGTCAAAAGGAGGAAAGGGGTACGGGATTTCATAGGGACAAAATAGGGTTTTTCGGTTAATGATGCAAGGGGCACACCCTATTCCTACTCGCTGCGCAATGCTTTAACCGGATTGGAAAGGGCGGCGCGGATCGCCTGGTAGCTGATGGTCGCAACGGCGATCACCAGGGCGAGGCCGCCGGAGAGCGCAAAGATGTCCCAGCCGATGCCGACGCGATAGTTGAAGCCGATGAGCCAGTTGTGCATGATCCACCCCGAGATGGGCGCTGCGACGACGAAGGCGATGAGGACCAACCCAACGAAATCCTTTGCCAACATGGTGGTGATGCCGGCGACGCTGGCGCCGAGGACCTTGCGGACGCCGATCTCGCGGATGCGGTTCTCGGCCATATAAGCGGCCAGGGCGAAGAGCCCGAGACAGGAAATAAAAATGGTGAGCCCGGCGAAGAGGGCTGCCAGGGTGCCGATCTGCTGCTCATCCCTGAATTTATTGGCATAGGCTTCATCGACGAAGGTGAACTGGGTCGTGAATTGCGGATTATATTGTTTGAAGACCTTCTGAACTTCGGCCATGTTGGCCGCGACGGGCCACGCGGGGTTCAACTTCAAATGGATCACGTCGAAGGAGGCGGCCGGGCCTTCGATCATCATCGGGGCGATGTCGAGGTAGGGGGACTCCAAAATAAAATCCTTTATCACGCCCACGACGTGATGGGCCTCGTTGTCGCGCCGGATGGTCATGCCGACGGGGTCTTTCACCCGCATGGTGCGGACGGCCGTTTCGTTCAACAGGACGGCATTGGAGTCCGTCGGGTATTTATAGACGTCGATATCGCGCCCCGCGACGAGGGTGGCGCCCATGGTCTTTGCGAAGCCGGCATCGCTGCTGAGATGGATGAAGTCGATGTATTTGTCCGAAGGTGTGCTGCTTTGCCAGGAATAGCCCCAGCCGTCGGCCCAGTGTGCGGTGATGGGGCTATACGACTTATTCATACTCAGGACGGCGCCGCCCGCGAGGAGATCGTGTTTTATCACTTCATAATTCTTTGTGATATCCTTCGAATTAAAGGTATAGATGAGATTGCTTCTGACGTACCCGGTCTCGCGATCCTGCGCGTATTGGATCTGTCTTCTCACGATAAGGGTGGAGATGATGAGGGCGATAGCGAAGGAGAATTGCAGGACGACGAGGACTTTGCGGGTGGAGACGAGGGCGCCCGCCTTTTTGAAGGAGCCCTTCAATACCTTCACCGGCTGGAACGCCGAGAGGTAGAAGGCGGGGTAGCTGCCGGCGAGCAGCCCCGTAAAGAGGATGAAGCCGAGGGCGAAGATCCACCAGACAGGATTGCGGTATTCGATGACGAGCTGTTTGCCCACCAGCTGGTTGAAGCCGTCGAGGGCGAGGTGTGCGAGGAGCAGCGCCAGGGCAAAGGAGAGGATGGCGATGAAGATGCTCTCCCCGATGAATTGTGCGACGAGATAGCCGCGAACGGCGCCGGCGACCTTCCGGATGCCTACTTCCCGGGATCGCTTTTCGCTCCGGGCCGTCGACAGGTTCATAAAATTGATGCAGGCGATGAGCAGGATAAAACCGGCGATAAGGGTGAAGAGCTGAACGATACGGATCCTGCCGCCGACGAGGGCGCCATTCTCACTTTTCGCGTAGAGATAGAGGCGGCTCATCGGCTGGGTGAACACCTGTGTGGTCTCGGCGTGGCCGGTGTGGTCGATGGTGATGTTCCTCACCTGGGCATCGAAGGCGGCCTGCGCGGCGCCGGGTTTCAGCAATACAAAGGTATACACGGCATTACTCCCCCATTGATCATTGTCGTTGCTGGTCTGTATCATATAGGTCCAGGGCAGGAGATAGTCGAAGCCGAAAGAGGTGTTGGCGGGGAGGTCCCTGAGGACGGCGGTGACGGTGAAGCTGTTGCCGCTGTCGATACGGACCGTCTTGCCTATCGGGTCGTCGTGGCCGAACAGCGTCGTGGCGAACTTCCGCGTGAGGACGATGCCCTTCGGGGTGCCGAGGGCATGTGCGGGGTCGCCTTGCAGCAAGGGGAACCCGAACATGTCCAGGAAGCCGCTGTCGACGCAGGCGCCGGTGGCGTTGGTGAGCCGGGTGTCACCTACCGTAACCAGCTGAAAGATGTTGCGGAATCGGGTGACGTCGTCGACGGAAGCATAGTCCTTTTTGAGGAAGGGGGCCATCACCTTGGGGGTGTTTGGCCAGGCCTGTAAGTTCCCCTGGATCTTATCGCGGTTGTAGAGTTGATAAAGACGGCTGGTGTTGGGGTACCAGCGGTCGAAGGTGAGTTCGTTGTGGACCCACAGGAGGATGAGCAGCGCGCTGGCCATTCCGATGGCGAGACCGCTGATGTTGATGGCGGAGAAGCCTTTATTGCGGAGAAGATTGCGGATGGCAATTTTGAGGTAGTTGTGTAGCATATCAGGGCAACAACCAAGGCGGTGCCAGATCGCTATTCAATTGTCGGACAATTGGTTGCGTGTTCGGCTTGGCTGCCGGTTGTTCGGGTTTGATACAGGGGGTGTGCGGTGTGTCCGGGGGCTTGGGACGTGTTCGGCGGCTGCGTGCCCGCAGCCTACCGGCTGTTCAGTCGGAGCGGAGGATGAGGATGGGGTTGGTGAGGGCGGCGCGTACCGCCTGGTAGCCGACGGTGCCGACGGCGATGATGACGGAGAGGAGGCCCGTGAGAGCGAAGATCCACCAGTTCATGTCGACGTGATAGGGGATGCCGTCGAGCCATTGGCGCATGAACCACCAGGCAACGGGGCTGGCAATAATAAAGGCGATGATGACGAGGACGAGAAAATCTTTGGAGAGCAGGGCGGCCAGCCGCATGATGGAGGCGCCGAAGACCTTGCGGATGCCCACTTCCTTCAGCCGCGATTCGGCCATATAGGCGGAGAGGCCGAAGAGGCCGAGACAGGAGATGAAGATGGCCATGCCGGCGAAGAGGGCGGCGAGGGTGCCAAAGTGGGCGTCGCCCTGCACTTTTGCCTGCATGTACCGGTCGACATAAAAATATTCCAGCGGATAGTTTGGGTTGTACTTCCGCAAAATGGCGGAGAGCTTTGCCTCGCATTCGGCGCGATTCTCCCGTTCATCGAACCGGAAACTGAGGGTGCCGTAGCTAGTGCCCTGTAAGGGGGTGCCCTGGATGACGATGGGGAGAATCCGGTTGAAAATGCTACCGGTGACGAAGTCGTTGATCAGGCCGACGACATGCCAGGTGCGGCTGCGGTCGGTTATCGTATGGCCGACAGGGTTAGGGAGTCCCATGCGCAGGGCCGATTCCTTTGTCAGCAGGACGGCGGCGGTGTCGGCGGGGTATCTTTCGATGTCGATATCGCGGCCGGCGAGCAGTCGCAGGCCCATGGTGGCGGCGAAAGCCCTGTCGGTGTGATACTGGATGAAGAACACGCGATCCTGCGGGTCTTTGCTTTCCCAGGTGTAGCTGTCGTTCCATGCCCATATCTCCGAGATGGGGGCGTCGGTACGAGTGAGGGTGGTGACGGCGTGGGTGGCGAACAACTGCTTTCGGATGTCCCGGTAGTTGCGGCCGATATCGCCTTTGATATATACGAAAGCGAGACCTTCCTTATCGTAGCCCGACTTGCGGTGCATGGCGTAGTCGAATTCGCGGTAGATGACGATGGTACAGATGATAAAGGTGATGGCGAAGGTGAACTGGAAGACCACAAGGATACGCCGGGGTGTCACCAGGGAATGGATGGTCTTGAAATGGCCGCGCAGGATATTGACGGGGCGGAAGGCGGAGAGATAGAACGCGGGGTAGCTGCCGGCGAGCAGACCGGTGAAGACGATGAATCCGGCCCCGCCGAGCCAGAACGAGGGGTCGGCATAGGGTATGGTCAGATCGGTGGCGACCAGTTGGTCGAACCAGGGCAGGGCGACGACGACGATGCCGAGGGCGAGGGTGCCGGCTACTGCCGAGAGCAGGAGGGATTCCCCGAGGAAACGGCCGATGAGAGAAGCCCGGTCGGAGCCGATGACCTTGCGAATACCTACTTCCCGGGCATGGCGAATGCTACGGGCAGTAGACAGATTCATATAATTAATACAGGCGATCAGCAGGATGAAGGCGGCGATGACCGCGAGCATGCGCACGAAGCCGATATCTCCGCCGGAGGGCTTGCCATCCACGAACCTGCCGTATAGATGCAGTTTACGCAGGGGATAGAAGAAGAGCTCTTCGGGGACCTCCCGGGCGTGGTCGTGGATGACCATGCGCATGGCCTGGTTGGCGGCGGTTTGGGTAACCCCGGGGCGCAGGAGCACATAGGTATAGATCGTGGACTTCTGCCAAAGGGGTTCTTCCCAGTGCACCTCTTTTGTATAGGACCAGGGGACGAGATAGTCGAACTGGATGGCGGTGTTGGAAGGCGGGTCCTTGGTGACGGCGGTGACGACGAAGTTGTTGATGCTGTCAACGCTGACCGTTCTGCCCAGGGCGGTGGACTCGCCGAAGAGTTTTTTTGCCATTCTCGCGGTGAGCACGATGCTGCGGGGGGTGCTGAGGGCGGTGGCGGTGTCGCCGCTTAACAGGGGAACGGAAAAGAGGCGGAAAAAGCCTGGGTCGCAGAGATAGCCGCCGGTCTGGACATGATTCGAGCCATTGGAGAGAATGAAGGCGCCGACCCAGTTGATGCGGACGGCTTCTTCGATCTGGCGGGCATAGCGGGTCTTTAGCTCGGGGGCCATGACCATGGGAGTGCGGCGTTCGACCTCTAGTTGGCCGTCGAGAGGTGCGCGGGTCATCGCGAGGTAGAGGCGGTTGCGGTTGACGTGGAACTGGTCGAAGGAGAGTTCGTTCCTGATCCAGAGGAGGAGGACGATGGCGCTGGCCAGGCCGATGGCGAGGCCGGATATGTTGATGGTTGTGAAGCCTTTGTTGCGGCGGAGGCTGCGGACCGTGGTGGTGAGGTAGTTGGCGACCAGGTCGCGGGTTTGGGCGAGGTTGAGGCGTTGGGATTGGGGGATATATTTCGCCGGGGCCTTTGTGTCGGGAGCGTTTGTTTTAGCGCTGCTGGTTTTGGCGGCGCTGGTTTTGGCGGCGCTGGTTTCGGGGGCGTTACCGCCGGGGACGTTTGTTTCGGCGGCGTTCGGGGCCTCGGCGGGCGTGATGTCGCGGAGGGCCATGCGGGTGAGGTGGCGGTTGAAGGCTTGTTCGGCCTCGGCTTCGGTCTCGTCTGCGGACGGATGGGATCTATAGAGATCGGCCAGGAGCTGCAGGGAATACGTCATCTCGGGATGTTGCTGCTGAATGCGTTCGAGCTCAATGAGCTCATCAGGCGTCGCTTCGCCGGATAGCTTTCGGGCCATGAGAGTCCATATCCGGGAGCGTTCCTTCATTTGTGTGTAGTGGTGCTTTATGCAGGCTATACCGCGGACCAATCCGGCGGGGTTACGAATATCGGAAGAATCGGTTGCACTGGAGCTAGGACCACCCTTCTTTTTTGCTGTCTTCTTGAGAGGAGGCTTCCCTTTTACCCCAAAACAATAAACCATGAAAATGGACCAGCTTGCCGAAGAGGTAAAGCTCTTAGAAGACCTTGAAAAAAGAGACATCAAGGCCTTTATTCAACTCTATAAAAACAATAAGGACGATCTGATCATCTTTGCGTTCAGTCATCTGCAGGACCGGACAAAGGTAGCGGAGGCTATCGATGAGCTGTTCGAGGGTTTGTGGGTGGCCGGCCGATTTGCAGAAATAGAGCCGCCGATATATCAATACCTCCTGGCACAATTAAGAGAGATTTGCCAGCGTAAGGCTGGCCACTGACCCGGTGGCTGTTGATCCTGTCTTTTGGTTTTTCTGGCAATTGGGGGTCCGAAATGCAACAGGCATTTCACCCCCTTTTGTTATCCATACTATTTCCCCTTTGGGGGGATCATCCTTCCTACTTTTGGGGATCATCCTTTCTGCTTTGGGACTATCCTTCCGGCTTTTTTTTCGACGGCTTATTTTTCGACGAGCTGCTTGATCTGTTCGAGGATGGGACTCCAGCCGCCGCCGTCGACGGTATGGCGATAGCGGTTGTCGCCGTCGGCTACGCCGCTGTAATCCCCTTGAGAAACAAAGAGATGGGTTTTGCCGTCCTGTTCGGTGAGGGTACAGGTGACGGTTAGGTAGTTCTCGGGGAGATCGGGAATCGCGGGGTTATTGGGATCGATGACCGTATACACAAGCGAACGGCCGGGATCGAAGCGGACGACCTGTCCTTTTACCGCCACCATTTCCACGTCGTTGAAGGTTCCCTTCCAAAGCAGGGGGCTGCCGGGTTTCCAGTCGGTGATCGGTTCGCATCCAAACATGTATTGCTTTGTCCATTCCGGTTCGGTGAGCGCTTTCCAGACCTTGGCGGCGGGGGCGTCGATGGTGATCTCGTTGGTGACGAGGAGCGGTGTATTCATGAGCTTTTTTTACAATACTACGGCGCGGATTTCGTGGCGAATTGCATTTTACGGATTTTTTTGGTTTTTGGCCTTACGGGCTTCTTACTTCCTGATGCTGTCCGGCGTGTTGCCGAAGCGCTTTTTGAAGGCGTTGTTGAAATGCTGCGGGGTGGAATAGCCCAGCTGGTAGCCGATGTCGGCGGCGGTACGCCGGGTGTCGAGGAGGTATTGCCGGGCCAGGAGGAGGCGTTGCTCGCTGAGATAACCGAAGACGGTGTTGTTGAAGACCTGTCTGAAGCCCCGTTTCAGCTTGTATTCGTTGAGGCCGACGGTGCGGGAGATGGCGCTGAGGTTGGGCGGGCAGTCGAGCTTTTCATTGATGAGGTCACGGACGGCGAGGATTTTTTCCTTGTCGGCCGGCGAGGTGAGGAAGGCGTCTTTTTTCCCTACGGTAAGGCGGCAGGATTCGGCGCAAAGGACGAGCAGTTCGACACTCTTGCTGAGGAGGAACATGGGTTCGAGATCGCCTTTGTACGGGTTGTTGATGATCTGGTGGACGACCTGCTGGATGGCGGGATCGACGGCGCCCCATTCTTCGGAGAGGATGGCGGCCGCGCCGGCTTCGAGGCGATCGGCAAAACGCTTGAGCCCGTCGGAGGCATTTTGGGTAAAGCGGAGGAAGGTTTCCTTGGGAAATTGGATGCCGAAGGTTTCGAGGGTGAGGGTGCGGTTCTCGACGGTGATATCAAAGTCCTTCGAATAGAGAATGTTGTGATGGCCGCCGATGAGGTGGTAGTCGGTGTCGAGCTGGTGGTAGCGGAAGCTGTAGTTGCCTTTGAGGCCGATGTGAAGGCGGACTAGGTCTTTGTCGGCGCTTTTTGCGGTGAAACTGCTGAGGGTATTGAAGGCGGAGACGGCGTGGCCCATGCGGATACCGTCGAACTCCCAAAGGAGGGAGTCGCGGGTGCCTTCACTCGTCGTGGTGCGTTGTGGGGTGGACATGGCCAATAAAGATAAGATTTAACGGCCGGCCGTATTCTTGTTGATGTTTAACGGCCCGTCGCTGACCTTGACGCCATCGGTCCAGACGGCGGAGAGGGTGTGGGTGTTGCGGATATCAGTGGTGGGGTCTTTGTCGAGGACGAGGAAGCTGGCGCGGCGGCCGGCCTCGAGGGTACCCCGGTCGGCGTCGATGCCGAGGAGGCGGGCGCTGTTATACGTAGCGACCCGGATGGCTTCCAGCGGGGTGAGACCGGCCTGGACCATCAGCTCGAGCTCGAGGTGTTCGGAAAAGCCCTGTGCGCGGATGGGTGTCGCACCGGAATCCGTGCCCATGGCGACGAGGATGCCGGCTTTGAAGAGTTTCCGGAGATTGATCAAAGCGTACTTCAGAGCGGCCTGCTCCTGGGGCGTGACCGGGCTCCTTTTGAGCTTTTCCTTGTACGCGGCGCTGGTGATCATCGTGTACACTCCGGGTTCGAGGGAATTGCGGAAGAAGGGATCGTTGAGCCAGCTGGGATCGTCGAGATAGGCGGTTGCGAATTCGTCGAGGGCGAGGGTCGGGATGTAGGCGACGTGTTTTGCCTTCATCTCTTCGATGAGCGAGTCATCGATCTCGCCGTCGCGGATGCTGTGGGCCATGATGTCGATACCGGCGGCCACGAGTTTGCGGGCATCCGTGAGATGATAAAGATGGGCGGCGACGCGGATGCCGTGTTTGTGGGCTTCTTTTATGATCGCGGTGTAGACCTCTTCCTTCATCGTCTGCTGAAACTGCCCATAGTAATTATCCACCCACATTTTTATAACATCGGGGTGCCAGGTCGCCAGCTCGTCGACGTCCTTTGCGGCATCTTCGGGTGTCTCGGGCCGGTAGATGGCGGTGAAGCCGGCGGATTCGGGCGGCATGGCGCCTTTTACGCCAAAGCCGAAGACGGCGGAATAGAGTGTCGCGCCGGGGATGAGGCCTGCCCTTGAATCTTCGCGGATGGAGATACCCAGGGGTTGCTCGGTGCCCATGGAGAGGATGGCGCCGACGCCATAGTCCTCGTAGAGCTTGAGTTGGCGGAGGACATTTTCGCGGGTATAGTTGTTCGACGAGGCGAAGGTGTCCTTTACATTGCCGACATGGCTGTGGCAGCTGATGAGCTGGGGCATGAGATATTTACCGGTCATGTCCACCTGGACGGCGCCGTCGGGGACGATGATCTTGCCGCGGGTGATCTTTGTGATGCGGCCGTTCTGGATGATCATGGCCATGTGCGGCTGCGGCGCGTTGCCTGAGCCGTCGATGATCGTGGTGTTGGTGAGAATGGTCGTTTGCTGGGCGTCGCCGGTGAGGGTGGCTATCAGCAGAAGGGCAATGATGATCGATTTCATACGATGGCTGGTTCTGGCAGCAAGTTACGAAAGGAACCTTATTTGAAGGTAAGGTTTAACGAAATGACATCGGAGACCAGATCGGTTGACTGCGTATAGTGCCCATAGCGGAGCTCTAGGGTCGCCAGATGAGTATGGGCGATGCCGTCGGGTGGCGAAAGACGGATGTCCGCGCCAAAGAACTGGCTCGAGAAGGCCGCTAGTGCATAGTTGCTGGTGTAATAGGTTTGGGATTCCGTATGGGTTTCATAGGGCGCGAAATATTTCGAAGGCGTCTGTGTGTAGTAGCGGTAGAAGGGGCTGATCGAGAAGAAGGGAGTGAGCTTTATCGGTACCTCGAGGCTGGCGGTGTGCGAGCGGATACCCCAGTCGTCGGTATAAAAACGATAGTAGGACCGTAGAACCACCCGATCGCCGAGGAAGTAGTTGAGCCGCAGCCCTACCGGCAATTTGAAGCGGGTGGAGGGCAGATTTTCCACGCTGTCAGCGCCGTCCTTGAAATAGACGCGGTGAAAGGGCAGGCCGAGATAGCCGTTCTGCGCAACGACATCGAGGAGGAGGGCGCCCTGCAGTCTTGTATTTATGATCTGGTTAAAGGACAGGGACGCGGTGTACGTGTTTCTCGGGCTGGAGGGGATGCTTGTCTCGCCATCGCTGACATAAGTTCCGCAGTTCCGCCGGCGCTGAGGGTTACGGTGCGACCGCTGGCGGTGGTGTAGCTGGTGGTGCCGCCGGAGGTGTTGGTGATGGTGTCTGTTGTGTTGAACTCGGAGGGTCGGATGAGCTTCACCTGGTCGAAGTAGGCGGAGAGCTTCAGCCCAAATTCCCCGTTGTGTTTTGTCTTGAGACCGAGGTCGGTTTGGAGACCGATGGAGTGGTAGTTGTATTCCGAGGAGTACGAGGCGCCGAGACCGAAGCGGGTGCCTTTTTGTTCGTTCTCCCGTTCCCACTGAAGGGAGGGATATATTCGGGTGCCGCCGGTGCGGGATGCGCCGGTCTTGGAGACCCAGGCCTGGGAGGCGGCGGTGTGGTGGTCGAGGCCAATGCCGGCTGTGAGGGTGTTCTTGCGGCGGAGGGGGTCGTAGGCGATGAATTTCAGTTCGATCCCATTGGCCAGGTCGGTGACCTTCTCGGAGCCGATGCCGCCCTGGATGGCCGAGTGATCGCCATTCTGGGTGTAGTAGCTGCTGACGAAGTTGATCTCGTCGAGCTTTAGTTTACGGGGTTTGAAACTCGCGGTGTCCGCGGGTGCGGATTGGGAGAAGGCGTGGAGGAGCATCAGGTAGAGTCCGATGACGGTGAGGCAGAGTCTTTTCATGTCGTGGTTGGGGGTTTAGTTACAGCCGCAGCCGCCGCCGGTCTTGCCACCATTGGCGCCTGAGGAGCCTTCGCGATAGGATTGGAAGTTGGCTTCGTTCTTTTCGACCTTGCGGCTGGAAAGGGACATTTCGGAGTCATTGAGCCGGTTCTTTTGGTATTCTTTTACCGGCGTGCAGGCTCCTGCGGCGAAGAGGAGGGCGGTGAGTGAGATCTGGAGGCGATACATGGGTCTTAGCTTAAGTGAATATTATTGGATGTAAACAGATTGTTGTCGTCGTCGATGAGCACGGCTTCGATGTCTTTCATCTGATTGATCATATCCATGCCGGCTTCGATCCCCATGATCATGACGGGGGTGGCCATGGCATCGGCGATCTCGGCGTTGGGCGTGATAATGGTCACGCTTTTTATCCCTGTTACGGGAAGGCCCGTCCTTGGGTTGATCGTATGGGAATATTTCTTTCCGTCGATGATCGCGAATTTCTCGTAGTTACCGGATGTGGCGAGCGCCATATTCGTGATGTTCAGGTGGCAAAAGGCCTGACCGGGCTTGTCGGGGTGAACGATCCCGATGGTCCAGGGTTGGCCGTTGGGCTGTGTGCCCCATACGGCGAGGTCGCCGGAGGCGTTGACGATGCCGCTGTCTACACCCATTTCGAGCATGATCATCTTGGCGCGTTCGGCCGCATAGCCCTTGCCGATACCGCCAAAACCGATCCTCATTCCTTTTTCTTTCAACTGGACGGTGTTATTATCCGGGTCGATCGCGATATTCCGGAAATTGATCAGGCGGACCATTTTCCGCGCCGTGTGGTTATCGGGAAGCCGTTGCATGCCGGTGTCGAAATTCCAAAGGCTTTTATCGATGCCGCCGTAGGTAATGTCGAAGGCGCCGGCCGTCAGGTCGGAGATGCGGACGGAGCGGCGGATGATATCGAGGGTCTCGCGGCTGACGCGGACGGGATGCCCACCCGCGTTGCGGTTGATCAGGCTGGTTTCGCTGTCCTCATTATAGGTGGTGAGGAGGCCTTCGATACGGCGCATCTCTTCTTCGGCTGCGGCGATCGCTTTTTTGGCGTGGCCGGCCGAGGCCGTCACTGCGCTGATCTCAAATTGGCAGCCCATGAGGGGCATGGCCTGTTTGTAGAGTGTCGGCATGTCCTTTTATCTGTTGGCGGCGATCGTCGTTTGCAGTTGCCGGGTGAAGGCCGCTTCACCGCCATCGGGGAAGCCATCCCAGGATCTAAGCGGCTTGCCGTCCGGGGACAGCAGAATGGTAAAAGGGAATTTTCCTTTTGGGTTGTATTGGTCGGCCATGGCGTCGTTGAGCTGCTGTTGCTTTGGCGACAGTTGGTGATTGTGCATGCGGGGAAAGTCCGCGTTGAGCAGGACGAGGGTCGAGTCTGCGAGCCCGTGGAAATCCGCGTTATCGAAGATCTCTTTGTGCATGCGGATACAGGGGCCGCACCAGTCGGAGCCGGAGAAATTGAGGAGAATGAGGCGGTGTTGTGTTTTGGCGAGGGATTCTGCTTCCTGCAGGTTATAGTGCCATTCGGTACCCGGTGGGATGTGGGCCGGGGAGGCGGTCATTGCCGCGGATATATATAAGGATAAAAGGATTTTGAGCATAGGCCCGATAATTTATAGTTTTCTCTGTTCTTTTTGAGATACGCAAATAAATTAAAAAGAGTTGCTATGCAATGGCGAAATTTATCTTTAGCCTGCGCTGAGGCTAAGAACGTTGTGGGACCATGGCCGTGGCTACGCCGACGCGTGTCCAGGCATTAATGATGATGGCGGCCATGAGCACCTGGGCGAGATATTCGTCGTCGAAGAGGGCGGCAGCTTCGCTGTAGGTTTTATCGGAGACCCTGTTGCTGATAAGGGTTACTTCTTCGGTGAGGGCGAGGATGGCGCGTTCTTCGGGAGTGAAGAAGGGAGTTTCGCGCCAGGCGTTGAGGGCGTAGATGCGTTGTTCGGTCTCGCCGATGGCGCGGGCCTCCTTTGTGTGTTTGTCGATGCAGAAGGAGCAGCCGTTGATCTGGGAGGCGCGGATCTTTATCAGATGGTTTTGGATGGGAGACAGGCGGGTGGTTTCGAGATATTTGTCTAAGGCCATCATGGCTTTGTAGGCGTTCGGGTCGGCTTTGCCGAGGATGATACGGGTGGACATGTGATTGTGTTTTTTATTTTTTACCTTGTTTTTGCTTTGGTTTTGCCATACAAAATTGCGATACGGGGGAGGTGAAAAAAATAATCATGATTAAGAAATTGGCCTTCGGGTTTTTACTGCGCTAGTGTGGAGACGCTGTTGACGATCGCAAGGCTGATCGCGATCAGGGGTAATCATGACGAGTGGTTCCGGGAAGCAGGTGAAGAAAGAGCGATTGACCTTTCGGGTCGGCGTTGGGTATTAGACTGCGTTGAACCCGTCGGATATTCCGGAACGGCACCAGGAATTCTTCCGGCGTCAACTGTTGTATAGTTTGGATGAGAAGGGGAATTGTTTTGTGCATGCGGGATTTGACCCGCAGGCGGCCCTTGAGGGACAGCGACCTGAAATTTTTTATCGGGACAGGGAGTTATGGCAGGCCGCGCTGGTTTGCGATCGGTCCCGGTTAGCGACAAAGGAAATGGTCGAATCCGTTTTCATCGGTCATACCAGTACGACCAGCTGGAAGACGGATCAGCCGATTCGGGCGGCGAAGGTGTGGAATTTGGATACGGGGGCAGGGAATATTGGGAGGCTGACGATCATGGATGTGGAGACGAAGGAGTATTGGCAGAGTGATCTGATGGGGGAGTTGTATGACCAATACTAAGGAGATAGGGTGGCCTTTCTTTGGCGGAATGAGCGTGAGAATATGCAAGGCGGCGGCCTACTTGCGGCGGGATTTGATCTTGCTGACGAACTCGGGTGTAAAGCCGAGGTACGAGGCTACCATATATTGGGGGATGCGCTGGACGAATTCGGGGAAGCTGTCGCTAAAATGATGAAAGCGCTCTTCGCTGGAGAAGCTGTGGATGAAGAAGAGCTTTTGCTGGGCGGCGGCGAAGGCGCGCTGGATGATGAGGCGGAGGTAGTGGTCGAGCTGGGGGAGCCGGGCGCAAAGGGCGGGGAGATGGGTCCGGTCGAGGACGGCGACCTCGGTGGGTTCGATGGCCTGGATGTAAAATCGGGAGGGCTGTTGCCAGTCGAGGCTTTGGAAGTCGGTGATCCACCAGTTCTCGATGGCGAACTGGACGATCTGTTCGACGCCGTCCTCTCGGATGAAGTACATGCGCAGACAGCCTTTGAGGACGAAATAATTCGCGGAGCAGACCTGCCCTTCTTTCAGCAAGAATTCCTTTTTCCTGATCTTTTTTTGATGGAGACCGGCTGCGAGGATCGATTCTTCCTCCTCATCGAGGGCGACGAACTTCCGCATGTGGGCGAAGAGAGGTGTCATAGTACGGACAGGGTTATCCTGACGATATCGTCGGCGGCTTTTTTGTCGAGGCCCAGTTTTAGATTGGTCGTAAGGCCCCAGAGGCTGTTGAGGAGATAGCGGGCGAGGGCACGGGGCTGGTGGTCACTGGCGATAAGGCCCTGGTGCTGACCGCGTTTGATGGCCCGGGCATAGGCATCTTCCAGTGCCCGGCGGTTTTCCCGCACGATGTCCTCCACTTCCTCGTCGTGGGTGGCGACCTCGTTGAGAGTGTTGACCATGAGACAGCCTTTGCGGGGCTGTTTGGTCATGAAGTGGTCGTACGCTGCATGGAAGATGCGGCGAATAGCCAGGGCGGGATCGCCGGCGGCATCGAGGTATTCGATAGCGGCGGCGGTCTCGGATTGCCGGTAGCGATGCAAGGTCTTTATGAACAGGGTGCGTTTGTCGCCATAGGTATCGTAGAGACTGGACCGGCTGAGGCCGGTACCTTTGAGGATATCCTGGGGCGGGGTTCCATTGTAGCCTTTTTGCCAGAACACTTCCTTTGCCTTGTCAAGGGTTTCGACTTCGTCGAAAGATTTGGTGCGGGGCATGTGCGGGTTTTGAAGGCTACTAAGGTACAAATTTCGGGCCACTGACGGCGCCGTGCGCCGTCAGTGGCCTTTCAGGGACATCAGCTTATCCTTGAGATCGTTCTCGAGCTTGACCCTGTTGAAGAACGCCGAGAGAATGGGGATGCCGGACAGGAAACCGGAGGAACTCTGCATAGTTTACAATTATTTAAGGTCAGGTTCGGCCAGATGGGGTTTGCGCCAGCGGACGAGCCACCAGGCGGGGGCGGCGGAGAAGAGGAGGGCGAGCGCGAGACCGACAGGGAGGGGTTTTTCCTGCGCGACGAGCGCTCCGGTAAGGGCGACGGAGTAGATACCGATCGGCAGGATGAGCAGGAGAGCCAGGCCGATCTTGCCGAGGGGGATCCGAAAGGGACGGGGGCGAGTAGGCTCTTTTATCCGGAGGAAGAAGAGGGCGATGAACTCGAGCGACAGTCCTGCCCCATAGAGGATGATATCCATGATGATAAGATCCGAGAACGTAAAGAGGACGAGGATGCTGACGACGACCGAGGAGGCGATGATGGACACGTATGGAGTGTTGAACCGGGGATGGAGGCTACAGAGCCAGCCGGGGAGCAGTTGGTCGTCGGCCATGACCTGGGGCACGCGGGAGACGGAGAGGAGGACGGCGGAGTAGAGGCCGAGAGTGCTGGCCATCCCGCCGGCGGCGATGAGCATGCCGAGGCCGCGGCCGCCGAGCAATTCACCCAAGACCGGGAAGCCTCCGTCGAGGAGCGACTGATGATCGATCCCGGTACGGGCGACGGTGAGGGCTGATAGCGTATAGATGCCGATGACCAGGCAGAAGGCGATGGCGATGGATATAATATAGGAGCGGACGGGGCGGGCGACTTCGCCGGCGTAGGTGGTGGCGTTGTCCCAGCCGATGAAGTTCCACATGACGGTATAGAGGGCGAGGGAGAGGTTGGCGAAGCCATAGGGTGCGCTTGTGGCGGCGCTTGTGGCGTTGCTTGCGGCGGCGCTTGCGGCGGTATGGGTTTCAGCGTGGGCAGCAGGGTGCAGGAAGGCGAGGGCGAAGAGCACGAGGAAGGGAACCAGGACGACAGCACCGAGGATCAGGGAGGCCCGGCCGACGGGGATGATGCCGACGATGTTCAGGAGGGCCGAGGCCCAGACAATAGCCAGGCAGATGGGGATCTTGTAATGCGCAATCTCGGGGACGAAGTAGGCGGCATAGCCGATGAACAGCACGGGATAGATGGCCAGGTCGCAAAAGGTGTAGAGCCAGGTCCACCAGCCTTCGAAGAAGGCCCAGCGGATGCCGAGGGCGTGTTTGACCCATTGATAATAACCGCCGGTGATGGGCATGAGGCTGTTGAGTTCCAGCACGGTAAGGATGGTGGGGACATCCCAGAGGAGGGGGGTGAGGAGCAGGAGGAACAGGGCGCCGTCGTTGCCGACGAGCGAAAAGAGCTGTTCGAGCCCGTAGGGACCGCCGGAGACGGTGAAGAAAATGATGGCTGCGAGATGGAGCAGCCGGAGCTTGCCGGGTGTTCGCTTTGCGGGCATTGCGCAAAAATATCTAAAAAATCCGGGGTTTGCTGCGTTAGTGCGACTGGATTAGATTTGTATGGTCGAAAAGGCGATCATCTAGCAGGACGTTGACTTTGTAGTCATGATAGGTCTCCACCTGAGCCAGATGGCCATCGACGAAGAAACTGCATTTTGTCTCGAGCCAGCCGCCGCCCATGGGTTTCCATTCTTCGAAGAGGGCTTCGAGCCTGGCATGGGGATCGATCTTTATCATGCGGACGAGATAGAGGTTCTCCTTATCGATCCAAAGCTGATTGGTACTATCTTCGCCCTTGTTGGCGCCGATAACGTAGACGGCGCGTCCTTTCCAGGCATCTTCGTGGCCTTTTCCGAGATCGTAGTGGAGCGAGTCGAATATCGTTTCGGTTTGCTCGAGGGGATAGAAGAACATGCCGCCGAGAAGGAAAATGAGTCCTGCATTATTGTCATGAAATTCACTATGCAGCTTTCCCTTACGGAACCGGTAGCAGGTCGCCCCCAAATAGATCGCAACGTTGCCGCTGTCGGCCGGCCCTCTGTCGATTCGGAGGCGGTCGGGGAAGCCGACAAATTCATACCAGGTTTCTGTTCTGCTGGAGCCGTCGTACCGATGCAATTCGGTGGTTTGGTTGAAGGTAAAGCTGCGGTACCACTTGCCGGCGTAGCGGTCGTGCATCATTTTGACGATGTCCTTGCCTGTGGGCTGGGCGAATGCAACTGAGGATAGGGCGGCCATAAGGGCGATGAGGAAGAATCTACTCATATTGGGTAACGAGACCGCCTTTTTAGCCTGGCGGACGGGCGTTGAAGATAATCAATTCCGCGGCATGGGCTAGGCATAGGGGTAGATATGCCTGTTTCGCCGAAGAAATATCCATTCTATATCCGGGTGACGATCATCCTGTTGGGGTTGATCCTTTTCTCCTACGCGCTTGCGAATCTGCAGAGCATCCTGATCCCTTTTTCGTTTGCCTTGTTCCTGGGCATCCTGCTGAACCCGCTGGTAGACCGGCTGATGGGCTGGCGGGTGCCGCATGTGGCGGCGATCGTGATCGCATTGGCGGTGGCGATCGTCGTGATCGCGGGGGTCTGGTATTTCCTCGCGACACAGATGATGCATTTTACTTCGCAGCTGCCGGCGTTGGAGGAGAAGCTGGAGACGCTGGTGTCGAAGTTGCAGCAGGACCTGGCGCGAAAGATCCCGCTGCAGAAGCAGAACCAGTATATCGCCGAGGCGAAGGCGGGCATCAAGCCGCTGCTCGCGCGGACGCTGGGGTCAGTGGTGGGGACGCTGACCACGGCCTTCCTGCTGCCGGTGTATACCTTTTTGCTGCTTTATTATAAGAACCTCATCCTGAACTTTCTCTACGAGATCTTCGCCAAGGAGAACGAGGAGGAGGTGCGGGCGGTGCTGCGGCAGACCCGGGGGGCGATCCAAAGCTATATGTATGGACTGTTGATCGAAGGGCTGATCGTGGCAAGCCTCAACACCTTTGCCCTGCTCATCCTCGGGGTGCCCTATGCGGTGCTGCTGGGGGTGCTGGGGGCGATCCTGAATGTGCTGCCTTTCTTTGGCGGTGTCCTCGCGGTGCTGCTGCCGGTGCTGGTGGCGACCATCGTCAAAGACGGGTTCAGCACGCAGATCTGGGTGTGTATCTGTTATGTGATCATCCAGTTCACGGATAATCATTTCCTGATCCCTTATATCGTCTCGGCGAAGGTGCGGATCAACGCGCTGATCTCGATCATAGTGGTGTTGCTGGGTGCGGCAGTCTGGGGACTGTCGGGGATGTTCCTGTCGATCCCGTTCATTGGGGTGCTGAAGATCATTTTCGATCGGATCCCCGAGATGAAACCCTGGGGACGGTTGTTGGGGGATGAGACGCCGGCGAAGCTGGTGGGAATCCGGGGCCAGGTAAATCGGCGGCGGAGTGCAAGAGGCGAAGGGGCGGGGACGAAGGGAGTGCAGCGGACGCGGGGAGATGAGCCGAAGGCGGGGATAAAGAGCGACCGGCGGGCGAGGCCCGGGCAAAGAAGATAGTGAAGGAGCCCGCCAACATTGGCGGGCTCCTTGATGATATATTGGATGTGGCAACGACTAATCGCTATTCGCGTATGAACTTCGCCATAAATTGTTTATCGTTGCCGATCATCACCTGCACCATATACATGCCGGTAGTCAGATGCCCTGTCGAGAGAACCTGGTTGAGATAAGCCGACTGTTTTTCGGTCTGCAAGGTCTTCACCACCCGGCCATTCATATCCATGATCCTGATGCTCACCGGACCCAGGCTAATGCTGCTCAATGCCATGGTCAGCGTCTCGTTGGCATGGGTGACGGTGGGATAAAGGAGCAGCTGTTCGGGCACTGCGCCGGTGTTATCCAGCTTCACCCCGGTCCCAGTCGCCGCAGCCGGTTTTGTTGCCGAACCTGTCGTACAGGTGTTGCAGGGAGATGTGGTCGGATGAGCGACGCAATAAGGGCAGGGTCCAACGGTCGTGGATGTGATCGACAACGGATTGACCGCTGCCGGTGTGGTGATATCCCAGGAATTGGGATAAGTAGCCACGATATCCGATGTGCAGCCTACGATGCCATTCCCGAGCACGGCACCCTTATTCCTTCCCCAGGAATAGAGCTGTCCGCCGGCAGTCTCTGCATAGGTGTACATGACGAAGTTATAATTGGAGAACAGGGCGACGAAATCCTTGCGCGAGGTGACCTGTACGGGAGACCGCTGGAGCAGCTGCGCCGGCGCGTAAGACCAGGCATAGGGATCCGGCGTCGTCGAGAAGTCCAGCTCCTGGCCAATGCCGATACCGCCCTGCGCATTGTCTCCCCATCCCCACAACGTGCTGTCCGAAAGGATGACATGGGTACAATTCATATTCACGGCGATGGACCGGATGGGATGTGGCAGGGACAACCTGGTGGTCAGGTCTGTCGGTGTCGCCAGCGGTGAATTTTCGCTGCCGGTGCCGCCCATATAATAGCCATAATACCCCCAGCCATACAAGGTGCCATTGGATTTGAGGGCGTAGTTGAAAAGTCCGCCACCCGCAATATCCTTGATGCCGGTCAGCGTTGTCAGCTGTTGCAGGCTCTGATAGCTGTTGCCCGAGACCGTATAGCCAAGGTTGCCGCCGGACCCGCCGCATGTCCATACCGTGCTATCCGAGAACAGGACGATCAGGTTGTCACCGGCGACGATCTTCATCACCTTCCGGCCACCGGGCAGGGGTACCTGTACGGGTCTTGTATTGGCCGTGCTTCCGGCCGTTCCATTCCCGCGCATGCCGTCAAAGGTCTGGCCCCATACCCATAGGGTGCTGTCGGATTTCACGGCATACCATCCCTGGCTGGTATTACCGGTATAATAGCTAACCAAAGTGGTGATGCCGGTAAAGGGATTGCCCATGCTGTCGGTCGCCACCTGGACAGGCGTCAACACGCCCGAGGAGACGGATCCGTTGCCGACCTGTCCCTGGTCGTTGTCGCCCCAGGACCAGACGTTGCCGGCCGTATCCACCGCCGCGCCGCCATGAAGAATGCCGGCCGCCGTTTTAAACTTCAGATTGGAAGGCACGGCAACGGCAAGTGTAGTTCCGGGTACGCCCGCTCCGCCGACGCCAAGGGTGTTGAGGTTAGTCCCTACCCCATACAGATGCTTGGTGCTGTCGATAAAGAATACCTGGTATTCCCCGGGGGCCACGAAAGTTAGCGGGGTCGTTGCCGGTGGAGGAGGATTCACGGGTGTGCCGCCACCGACGAGCGTAGTGTCTCCCTGGCGAAGCATCCACTGGAAGATGTTGGTGCCGGTTACGGGGTCTACCGTATAAGTACCCAACGTATTGGGATGCAGATAGTACCTGGGGTCGATATTCGGGTTGGTGATCTTCGAATCCGGACTGTCGACCCAGTTGGTGACGGAAGGATCGTACATGCCATTCCAGCAGCAGTGGTTTCCCTGATTTATTGGGCCACCTACATGCTCATACGCAAAATACGCCGAGTGGGGAACGCTGTCGTTCATTAATTCCGTTATCTGCCAGATGTTCCGGGAGTCGTTATCGCCTTCCAGCCCGAAAAACCGGCCGCCATACTTCCTTGCCCAGTACCCGAAGAAGGTCGGATAGGTCATCGGGTCGGCGCCGATCCCATCGGGCCCCAGCCCTTGCAGGTCTACGAAGCTTTTCACACTGGACATATTGTGCTCGTCGCCGGCGATCTTTTCATAGCCGAGATAATTGGTGAGCACCTGTACGCCCATACTGACGCCGGCCATGTGCACGGAATTGGGTTTGGGATGGAAATACTTGTACAAGGTATCCATTAGGGCCTGCACAAAGGGCGCGGTGACATTCGTCTGCTGGCCCATGATCGTGATGAGGATGGGATAATGTTTGCCGTTATTCAACGTGACTCCGCCATCCCAACCGTTTTTGAGCCAGTAATGGGGTCCATAGGTAACGAGCTTGTTGGTATCCGTGCCGACCTCATATTCGCTTTGCATGGTCACGAACCACGGTCGTGAAGCCGTGTCCGGACTACCGGCCGTAAAATAATTTCGTGGACGGCTGATGCGAAGACTGAATACCTGTACCACTCCACCCACGGCGCAGCCGTCCGCACCCGTATTACAGCTGTAGTTGATGGTGGTGTCATAGGTGATAAAATCATGGGTTTCCGCCAGGCCACCGGTCGGCGGGGTAACGACGGCCGTGTCGACGGTCACCTGCATGGTATCCTTGCCCGTCGCGCCGTTGTTATCCGTGACGGTCAGCACAAACCGGTAAACACCGGCGGTCAGGCTTTTGAACGTCGTGGTAGCTGAAGAGGGTGCGGTGATGGTCCCGCCCGTGCCCGACAATTTGGTCCAGGCATAAGCGGTGATCGTTCCATCCGCGTCTGTGCCCGATCCCGTCACGACAACACTGTCGGCCGGCAGGGTGATGGTGGTGTCGGGCCCTGCATGGGCTACCGGTGGGATATTGGGTGGCGGAGCGCTGCCGCCCACCAGCGAGGTGTCACCCTGACGCAGCATCCACTGGAAGATATTGGAGCCCGTGGCAGGATCGAAGACATAGGTGCCCAACGTATTGGGATGTGGAGCGTATTTGGGGTCGATATTCGGGTTGGTGATGTTTGCATTAGGACTGTCGATCCAGTTGGTGACGGAAGGATCGTACATGCTGTTCCAGCAACAATGCTCACCATGGTTTAGCGTGCCGCCTACATGCTCATACGCAAAATACGCCGAGTTGGCCACGCTATCATTCATCAACTCCGTGATCTGCCAGATGTTTCGGGAGTCGTCATCGCCTTCCAGCCCGAAAAACCGGCCGCCGTATTTTTTTGCCCAGTGGCCAAAAAAGGTCGGATAGGCCATGGGGTCGGCGCCGATCCCGTCGGGTCCTTCGCCCTGGAGGTCCACAAAGCTTTTTACGCGGGCCATGTTGTGCTCATCACCCGCGACCTTTTCGTAGCCGAGATAATTGGTGAGCACCTGTACGCCCATGCTGAGACCGGCCATGTGTATGGAATTGGGTTTGGGATGGAAATACTTGTACAAGGTGTCCATCAGAGCTTGCACAAACGGCGCCGTGACATTCACCGTATCGCCCATGATCGTGATCAGAATGGGATAATGTTTGCCGTTCTCCAGCTGGACGCCGCCGTCCCAACCATTGTTGAGCCAGTAGTGGGGACCATAGGCAACGAGCTTATTGGTATCGGGACCCACTTCGCCTTTCCCCGGCATGGTAACGAACCAGGGGCGCGAAGCGGTATCCGCATTGCCGGGCGTAAAATAATTTCGCGGCCGGCTGATCCGAAGCCGGAAAGCCTGGAGTACCCCATTTCTGAGGCACCCGCCTACGCCCGTATTGCAGCTGTAGCTGATCGTGGTGTCATAGGTGACAAAATCATGGGTTTCCGATTGGCCGTAGGTGAAGAAAGAGAAAAGAAGGAAAAAACAAAAAGGAAGGATGCTCTTCCCGTAGGAAAAGAAAGGTAAAGGTTTACGTTTCACAAAAGATAAGTTTAATGATTAGGGATAAGCTGTATGCTGCAAGCAATTTAGAAATAAAAATGGCAATGTGGAGATGAATTTTTGCCTACACGCTCATCAATAATTTCGACACGGTCATTCAAAAAATCGACACGGTAAAAATTGGAACTTCGGTTTAGCGGATATAGTGCGGGATAAATCGGCTAAGGTTGTCGGTGACCAGCGTGTTGCTTTCGCGGATGCCGAGGCCGGCGGGTTCCTGGCCGATGATCCAGCTGCCGAGGACGGGGTGGTTGCCGTCGAATTCGGGGAGGGTGGCGAGCTGTTGGTAGATATGGCCTTCGGCGCCGTAGGCGCCGGGGGTGATCTGGAGCGTCGATGTACCGCGGATCAGTTCGATATTGGCGCCTTCGCGCGAAAGGATGGGCTTTTTCACGTAGTCGGTTAGACGGCCAGGTTCAAAATAGGCGGGCAGCAGCCAGGGGCAGTCGGGGTAAAGCTGCCATAGAATGGGGAGGATGGCCTTGTTCGAGAGGATCATCTTCCACGCGGGTTCGATCCAGAAGGTCTTGTTGCGATCGGCGAGGATGTTTGCGCCAAACTCCTCCGTTACCATCCATTCCCAGGGATACAACTTAAAAATATTCGTTATCGGCTCGTCCTGCAGGTCGACGAAGACCTGGTCGTTGGCGTCCCAACCGATATCGTCGATGAAGGTGACCTTTGTCTGCAGGCCTGCCAGGATGGCGCAGTCGCGGAGATATTCGGTGTTGGTGAGGTCCTCGAGGGAGGCTTTCACGCAGGAGAAGTGCAGTGGTCCGGGGTAGAGATAGCTTTTCAGATATTTCCAATAGTCGATCAACTTTTCATGGATGTTGTTGAACTGATCCCTTGTCTTGTCATAGTCCTGTAACCAGAACGACTGAACGATCCCCGCCTCATAGAGACGGGTGGGGGTATCGGCGTTGAATTCGAGCAGTTTCGGCACGCCGTCCTTGTAGCAGAAATCATAGCGGCCGTAGACGGCGGGATGATCTTCCTGCCAGGTTCTTTCGATATAGGGAATGAATTGATCGGGGATGGCAAACCGGTAGTAGAGATTATTATCCATGACATACTGCACTGCGCCGAGACAACAGTCCCAGAGTTCGGCCGAGGCGCGTTCGATGAGGAGGATCTCGTCCATGGAGAACTCATAGCAGGCGCTTTCATCCCAGTAGGGGACATTGGTAGTGTGAAAGCCGAAGCCGAGCTTTTCAACTTCTTTCTGCCAATTATTGCGGGGGGTAAGAGTATGTCTTTGCATTACGATAATGGGTCTACGGCGCATCGTACGACGGGGTAGAAGGGTAAAGATAGAAGGCGCCGGCGAGAGTTGTCAGCGAAAAGGGAAAAACGGCTGGGGTATTTTATTGCGACGGGACCGGCCTGAGGCCGGTCCCGTCGGTACTTAATTGATAAACAAAGGCTTATTCAACCGTCAGTTGTCTGTCAACCTTTGTTTCCGTCTGGATATGAAGGGTACGGGTGATCTTTTCTTTTCCGCTGCTGATGAAAACGATATAGTCGCCGTCTTCGAGGTCGGAGAGATTGAAGACGTTTTCATAGGTAGATTTAACGGTGAGGTCTTCGAAGAGAACATCGTGCCCGTGGTGGATGGAGATGGAAAGGGCGCGGTCGTTCGAGTTGACGACGGTGATGCGAAATCTCATTTCACCTGCATTGGTTTGCTTAATGGTGACATGGACCATTCCGGCGAATACGTGTTTCCGGGTGAACATTCTAATGGATTTTTGGTTTTCAATTAACCGGAGGTCGTCCGGTTTGGTAGGGGCGGAAGCGCTTCTGCCTTTTGACGCCGCAAAGATCGCATGCGTATATTATGTGAGCGTTATGGGGAGGTTACAATGTTGTTAAGATGCGCGCGGCGGTTAGGTGCGGCGGGCGTTTAAGCGAGGCCGTGCTCGGAGTGAAGCTCGGGGATGCGGACGTCGGCGAAGCCTTTTTTGAGGAGGCGGGCCTGAAAGGCCTGCTGGACGTCGTATTCGCCGTGAACGATAAACAGGGTGCTGACCTGTTTGGGGTCCTGGCAGGCGAGGAACTGGCTGAGGTCTTCGTAGTCGCCGTGGGCGCTCATGCTGCGGATGCTGCCGACCTCGGCGTGGACCTCGTGGCGGACGCCGAAGATGTTGACCTCCTTCGCACCGGCCATGAGGCGGCCGCCGAGGGAATGGGGTTCGCAGTAGCCGACGAGGAGGATGGTGTTACGGCTGTTGCCGATATTGTTCTTGATATGGTGCTTGACGCGACCGGCATCGGCCATCCCGCTGGCCGAGATGATGACGAAGGGTTCGTCGCGGAAGTTGAGGAGCTTGGACTCGTCGACGGTCTTGATGTATTTTAATCCATGGAAGGCGAAGGGGTCATTATCGGTCTCCAGGACTTTCTGGATCTGCTTGTTGAAATATTGCGGGTAGTGCTTGACGATCTCGGTGGCGGCAACGCTGAGCGGGCTGTCGACATAATAATCGAGGGGAGGAAGCCGGCGTTCTTCCTCGAGGGTGTTGAGGGCATACAGCAGCTCCTGGGTGCGGCCAACGCTAAACGCGGGGATGATGAGCTTGCCCTTCTTCTTGAGACAGGTCTGGACGATGAACTTGAGCAACATATCGGGAGTCGTCTCGACGGGATCGTGGAGGCTGTTGCCGTACGTGGACTCGAGCAGGATATAGTCGGCCTGGGGGAAGACCGCGGGACTCCGCAGAATGACATCCTTATAGCGGCCGACATCGCCGCTGAAAGTGAGATGGGTCTCTTTGCCGTCCTCCTTGACCTTGAGGCTGACGGCGGCGCTGCCGATGATATGGCCGGCGTCGGTGTAGAGAACGCTGACATTCTCATCGACGGCGAACCAGGAATCGTAATCGACCGTAACGAAATGTTCGAGGGTGCGTTTGGCATCTTCCTCGTTGTACAGCGGTTGAAGATAGGGTTCGCCTTCGGCCTTCCTTTTCTTGTTGATGTATTTTATTTCGTCTTCCTGTATCCCGGCGCTGTCTTCCAATAAAACGGCGGTGAGTTCGCGGGTCGCTGGGGTACAGTAGATCTTCCCCGTGAAGCCGTCCCTGACGAGCTTGGGGATGAGCCCGCTGTGATCGATGTGGGCATGTGACAGAATGAGTACGCTTACCTCCGCGGGATTGAAGCCCCAATTGCGGTTGAGCACGTCCGTCTGATTGCCCAGGCCCTGGAACATTCCGCAGTCGAGCAGGTATTTCTTACCATTATTGAGCGTGATGAGGTGCTTTGAGCCGGTGACGGTACGGGCGGCGCCGTGGAAAGCAATTTTCATGTCGTTTGATTGTCGGGGTAAATGTAGGCAAAATGCGTTTATAAAGCGGGGAAATTCCGTTTATAAAACGCTCATTTATTTACTACTCAAATTGCTCTTATTTCCGCAGCCACGCAAAAAAAGTACTTTGGCCGCAACAACCCCGCGAACTAAACCATTACATATGAACATTCGTTTACTTCTTCTCTTTTGTTTTTTTGCTGGTGCGCTGTCCGCAGCGCCGCCACGGAAAGTCGGTAACCGGCTCTATTTTACACCGGCCTGTCCTATCATCGCTCAGACCTTCAATACGAGCTATGATGTGAACGGTGCGACATCGGACCCCAGCTCCGTAGGATGGTACCTGGACGCGTCCAAGGTGCAGAGTGCGGTCTATTTTTCGATCAAATCGCATCGCATCAAGGCTCAGACGCTGGGCGGTGAAGGTGTCTGGTATTCGCAGGTATTCGACATTTCCGGGTACACGGGCATCCAGGTGGATACGAAGATCTCTTCCGAGGGGACGCTGACCAGCAGTGAATATGTGAAGGTGTCCTATATCCTTGACGGTGGGCCGGAGACGCTGATCGCGACCTACACCGGAAACTTCGGGACGCCCATGGTCACCTCACCGCAGATGACCGGCAAAAAAGTGCAGATCGTCATCCGGTTGAAAAATACCACCGCCGGCAATTCGGACTATTATATCGAACAGTACGACGTATTCAAGGAGGTAGGTCCGTGTACGGTGACGTCGATACCGGTGACCATCACCCCCTCCAGCTCCTTAGGACTGACCTGCAACAATACGTCCCTCACCCTGTCTGCGGGCACGACCGCTTCGGGGACAACGACGTACAGCTGGAGCGGGCCCAATAGCTTTTCTTCTTCTGCGCAGAATGTGACCGTGAGCACCGCCGGGACCTATACGGTGACCGGCACGAATTCGGCGGGAACGGGATCGGCTACCTATACCGTGGTCGCGAACAACAGCGCACCCGATGTTACCGCGACGGGGGCCGCGCTGGCCTGTGGCACCACCACGACGATCAGCGCCAGCTCGTCGGTGGCGGGAGCCGTGTTCGCCTGGACCGGGCCCAACGGCTTTACCTCTTCTTCCGCCAGTCCCACGGTGAATACACCCGGCGCCTATACGGTGACGGTGGCCAACCCTACTACGGGGTGTACGGCCATTCGGACCGTTAGCGTCACTACGGGCTCGGCCGCGCCGGCGGTGTTCTGGCTGGAGGACTTTACCCTGGCCAATGGTACGACATCGGACAACGGAGCCACGGCCTGGACCTCTGCGACCGGCGGCACCGGCACGTACTCGGTGCAGAACAACGAATTCAAGACCTCCTTCAGCGGTCAGTCCCTGGGCGTATGGACCTCCGCCGTGATCGATATCTCGAGGCAGACCAACACGAGCTTCTCGGTCGATCTGCGCAGCGAAACGGCCTCCAGCGGCGACCTCTTCGAGAACGCGGATTATGTGAGCGTATATTATAAGCTCGACGGCGGGCCGGCCGTGCTGGTGTATGCGGATTCGGCCGGCATCGGCAGCACTACAACGGGAACGGCCTCCGCTACGGTGACCTCTCCCGTGCTGAATGGCCATATGCTGCAGATCATCATCAACACCGACAACTCCGACCCGACGGAACGGTATTATTTCGACAACGTCAAGCTTACGGGAACGCCTGTGCTTGTCAATGCCGTCGCCAGTGCCGGCGGGGAGCTGACCTGTACCCACTCATCGGTAGCCCTTACGGGCAGCACGATCGCCACGGGCGCCACGTTCAGCTGGACCGGGCCGGGCGGATTCAACTCGACCGCGCAGAACCCCACTGCCGGTGCGCCGGGCATCTATACCCTAACCGTGACAGCGGGAAGCTGTGCGGCCACGGATACCGCGCTGGTGGCGCTGGACACGGTAACCCCGCAACAGTTGACCACTACCGCCGTCCCGGTGTCGATGCAGCTGACCTGTACCAGCAACAGCGTTGTCTTCACCGCGGGTTCTTCGACGCCGGGTGTGAGCTATAACTGGAGCGGCCCAAGCGGTCCGCTGTCCACCTCCACTACTGCGACGGCAACTTCTGTCGGCACCTATACTTTGACCGCTACCAATCCCGCCAATGGATGTTCGGCGAGCGTGTCTTCCACGGTGACGCAAAACACCACTCCACCGCAGGGCGTGACGACGACGGCCAATCCGGTGACGGCACAGATTACCTGCGACCATCCCAGTGTATCGCTGACTGGCGGATCGACCACGCCGGGTGTGACGTATAGCTGGAGCAGTCCGAATGGATTTACCGCCAATGGCCAGAGCACGTCGGTTACGACCGCGGCTGTTTATACCTTGACGGTAACGGACCCTACGAATGGTTGTGTAACGTTGTTGCCGGGAACGGTAACGAAGAATGTGAGTGCCCCCATCGGATTAGCGGCCAGTGCCAGCGATATCATCAGTTGCTTCACCCCAACGATCGATCTGCAGGGCAAGTCCACTACCCCCGGCGCCATTTTCAGTTGGACGGGTCCGAACGGGTATACCGCCAATACGGACATCGCGGAGACCAGTGTGCCCGGCAATTACACGCTGCTCGTTACCAACCCCGCGAACGGTTGTACCGCCTCGACCGGAACGCCCGTGCTGGCGGATACCGCGACTCCTGCCGGTGTAACGGCTTCTAATACAGGTCCGCTCAACTGTATCACTACAAGCGTCACCCTCAGCAGCAGCTCGACCACGGATGGGGTGGACTTCACCTGGGTGACACCGGACAACAATTTCCTCGCCGGCTCCTCGGTGGCGGTGACTACCGCGGGAACCTATACCATTGTGGTGACCAACGATGCCAACGGGTGCAGTTCGCAGACAACGACCACGGTGGTCAGGAATAATACCGGCTGTACGGGAGCGAATGCTTTCTCGTCCGGTGCGACCGCGTCCAGAATCGCGGCACTCCCAGATGCGCAGGTCGACTCGATAACAGGCTTTACGTATAAAGTCTATCCCAATCCGTTCCGGTCGACCTTGTCTGTAGAGTTCGTGTCACCGGTAAGCACCGCAGTGACAGTAGAGCTTTACAGTTCCTCCGGCTATAGGGAGCAGGCGCTGTTCAGCGGCCGGGTGGATGCCAACCAGGACTATAAAATAACGACGGGGGCCAATGGGCTTTCTTCGGGTCTCCATTTCTGTATTATCCGTACCGCGGAAAAGGTTTATTCCATCAAGCTGCTGCTGGTGAAATAGTTTCTTCCGAGCCTTTTCAGAGCCGTATTCCTACGAGGGATACGGCTTTTTTTCCTTAGCCCCCGATAAGAGTATATTTCGAAGGGGGGAGGGGGAAATCCGCGGAAGGATTTTTGTAGGTTTATCGCTTCTTAAACCCAACAATCGAACCCATGAAAAACTTTACACTTACCGGTTGCCTGATGCTTTTATTGGCCACCACGGGCCGGGCGCAGGCCCACCTGAATGCTTCCCTGCCAATCGGTGTCTCGATCTGTACCGGCGGCAATGCCAGCTTTACCGTGAGTGCTACGGGCGCCGGCACTCTTAGCTATCAATGGCAGGAAAGCACGGATGCCGGACTTACCTATAACAACCTGGTGGAGGGGTCGACTACGGGCGCCAACCCCGCGAACGGCATTTATACTGGTACGACCAGTCCCACGCTGACGATCACCCGCGCGCCGTCAACGATGAACGGCCACAAGTATCAAGCCATTGTGTACCTCAACGGCGTGAATGGCGTGATCAGTTCTCCGGCCGGATTGAGTGTGAGTCCCGACGCCAGCATGGATAATGCCTCCCAGACGAATTGCCCCGGAACCACCGCCAACCTGGGTCCGGTGACGGGAGGGGCTGCGGGCGTAAGCTATCAGTGGCAGGTGAGCACCAACAACGGAGGCAGTTGGACCAATATCGTAAACGGAGTGGACCCCAGCGGGATCACCTATTCCGGGGGAGCCACCGCTCAGCTGTCGATCAGCTCGCTTACGACAGCCGTCGATGGATATCAATACCGGGAAATTGCGAATGACAACGCCGGTTGTGTCATCACCAGCGGTGTCACGACGCAACGCGTGCCGACGCTGGCTTCGTTCACCTTGCCTGCGGCCGGTACGGTGACCGCCGCCGTCGGGCAGAGCGCCAGCATTCCGGCGAACATCACGGCCGGAACCGGGCCTTTCACCTATCAGTGGCAGGTGGCGGTAGGAGCTGCCGCCTTTGGCAATATCACTACCGCGAATGCGACGTATACCGGTCAGTTGACGAACACCCTGACCATTCCCAACGTCACGTCGGCCATCTATGGCAACCGGTATCGCGTTGTTATCAAGAATGCGGGTGGGTGTGCATCTTCGCTTGCTTCGTTTGCGCAGGTAGGGGTGCTGGTGTCATTGCCTCTGGCGATCACTGGCTTCACGGCCGGGAGACAGGCGCCTTCTTCGGTGAAGCTGGCCTGGACGGCGGAAAACGCTGCGGCGGCCTCGTTCACGGTTCAACGGGCGGCGACAGGGATCGGGTTTGTGGATATCGGCACTGTTGCAGGCGCAACGGGGATCAACGACTATCATTTCGTCGACGCCGGAGCCGGCGGCGGCTCTGTCCAATACAGGGTACAGGCCCTCAATACCGATGGGTCGGTCGTATACAGCGGCGTGGCCGACGTGGCGGGGGATAGCGGCGCCGATGTGCTGGAGCTGCGACCTTCCGTTATTACGGGCGGAAATTTAAATTTGTATACCTCGTTGAGCAACGGCGAGTCGTTGTTCCTGACGATAACGGATGTGACGGGTCGAGTGCTTTGGTCGGCGACGGTTCGGCGGAGCAAGGGCGCCGGCAGTACTTCCCTGGATGTGGCCCGATTGGGCAAGGGCCTTTATTATTTGCATGCCGCCAGCGTGAGGGGGATCTCCCGGACGATGCCCTTTGTCAGGGAGTGACGCTTTTTGCTTTGAAGGACCAGGTAATAAAGAATTCCGCTATGGGTTCGCCTTTGGTGTTTGTGCCGAAGGAGCGGACTTTGATGGTGGTGGGTTCGCCGGTGGCGATGGCTTTTCCGACGGCGGCCTTTATCGCGGCGCCGTCTGCACAGAGGAAGCTGGTGAGGCCGGTGGCCTTTTTGAAGTAGGATGCTTCGGCTTGGACGACGAGCATGGAGACCTTCGGGGTACGTTTGTAGCTGCTTGCCATGGCGAGAACGCCGGTGCTCATCTCGGCGGCCATGCTGAGACAAGCGAAATAGGTGCTTCGGAAGGGATTCTTTGTGAACCAGCGATAGGGGACGGTGACGACACAGTGATCGTCGTCGGCTTCGGGGATCTTCAGCCCGGCGAAGAAGGCGCTGGGGAGATTGGCCAGGAGGAAGAGCTTCACCTTTAAAGGGCTGCGGATGAGGTTTATGAAGGTGGCCATGGGTTATTAATGTTTGCTGATGTCGACGATGGCGGCAACGATAGTGTTGTCCTTACCTCCGCTGACGGTGAACTGCATGTTGCCCTTGGCGGAGGATTTGAATTGGACATTTTTTACGAGCTGGGCGGCCAGAGCGGCGTTGAGCCGGGCGCCGTAGTCCTGCTGTGGATTGCGGCTGATCTCGTTGTTCAGGGCATACCAATTCAGGGGCTGCTTGCTGACGACGACGGCCATCTGGTCGCGGGTTCCGATACTATCGGGCATCATGCTCTGTCCTTTTGGGAAGAGCCGGTAGCCGGTGATGCCGCAGAAGGGAGAGTATTTTGTCTTTTGCGGGTTGTCCTTCACGGGATAGGGGAAGAGCGTATAGCTGGTGCCGTCGGTCTCCTTCCCAAAGACATACACATAACATTCGGTGCTGTTCCTGACCTCCATCTTGAAGCGGGTGCCCATTTTAACGGGGGAGATGGTCTCGAAAACGTTGCTGTTCTTAACCTGCAACGGGATGTATTCGCCGGGGACGGTCTTGTTGCCTTCGTAGTGAATTTCGACGAGGCCGATCTCGCAGGAGAAGGGTTCGTTGGCCGCGGCGCCCGTCTTTGCCATAGGCTCGATGCCGTAGGCCTCTTTTACGAAGTATCTGAAATCCGGATATCTCACCCACGCGAAACCATTGTTCCCCCATTCGGGTCCCCAGCTGTTCATGATGAGAAAGGCGCCGCCATATTTCCTGTCATCATAGGCGACGACGCATTGGGCGTGACCGCCAAAGCCGGCGAGGCTGCGGTCTTCGCCGGTAGGTTGCCAGACGTCCTTGCCCATCATATCCTGCATATAGGTGCCTCCCACTTGCATGCCGATGACGACGGGGGCGCCCTGGGAGATGTTCTCTTTGATGGCATGGAGATCGATCACATTGTTGCGGTCGCCAGGGGTGAGGCGGTTGAAGCCGCGCATCTTGTATTGCTGGGCTTCCTGCATGAGGTTCTGATCGGGCTGTTTTGAGCAGTCGCGATCATCATAGGGGAATTGATCGTAGGGGACGGAGCCGGAGCGGGTCATGAATTCCATGGCGCGTTCGATATAGCTGCCGTCGCAGTTGTCGAGGCCGATCTGATTATAAAGAAAGGACGGGCTGAAGCGGAGGCTATTGGGATCGGCGCCGCTGCGGGCGGCTTCGGCGATGGTGCGGGCTGCATAGGCGCTGGACCAGGCTACGCAGCTGCCCTGGTGGCCCTGGTTGCCGACATGGGGGGCGTAGCGTTGTAGGTTGGCCGCTTCGGGAAGCGGGTCCTTTGTCGAATCGAGGGACTCATAGATATTGGCCTTTTCAAATTGTTTGGGATCGAGAAAGCCGCCGCGGAAGAGGCCTCCCTGTTGGGCGTTGGGCTGACCGTTGCCGCCGGGGTTGCCGCCGCCGCCGATGATATTGTGGCATCCGCCGCGGCCGAGCAGGAAGTAACCGCCGACGAGGATGGCGAGCAGGAGGATGAGACCGCGGCCGCGGAACAGGCCGAGGAGCATGAAGATGAGGCCGAGGATACCGTTGTCTCCTCCGCCCCCACCCCACCCGCCGCCTCTGCCACCACCGGAGTCTTCACCACTGTTGTCTTGCGGGTCGTTGGGATCGTCAACCATTCGGATCGGCATGGGTTCCTTTTTTGGTTGCCCTAATATAGGAAGAATTTATGTTCGGCGCGCGTTGGTGATCGGAATGCCCTACAAATCGACTTGATTGCGGAGAAGATCTTCGAACGTGTCGCGGCGACGGATGAGATGGGCGGCGCCTTCCTTTACCAGCACCTCGGCGGGTTTGTAGCGCGAGTTGAAATTGGAGGACATTTCGAAGCCGTAGGCGCCGGCGTTGTAAAACACCAGGTAGTCGCCTTCCCGGACCTCATTGATGGTGCGATCCCAGGCGAAGGTATCGGTCTCGCAAATATTTCCGACGACAGAGTAGCGCTTAGACGCCCCCGTTGGATTGCTGATATTTTCGATGCGGTGATAGGCGTCGTAGAACATGGGGCGGATGAGGTGATTGAACCCGCTGTCGACGCTGACGAAGGTGGCGGCGTCGGTCTGCTTCATGACGTTGACCTTCGTAATGAAATACCCGCATTCGCTGACGAGGAATTTGCCGGGTTCGAACCAGACCTGGAGGGGGCGGCCGCCGGGATTCGGATGGTTGGCGAAAGCCTGCTCGACCTTTTGGGCCAGTTCCTGGATGTTGGTCTCGCCGTCGCCTTCTTTGTACGGCACTTTGAAGCCGCCGCCAAGATCGATGAATTGTAATTCTTTAAACTTCGGGATGAGATCGAAGAGGATCTCGATGCCTTTTACGAAGACGTCGACGTCCTTTATCTCGGAGCCGGTGTGGATGTGGAGATCGGCGATACGGAGGCCGTATTGATCGACGAGTTTTAAGACCTTGTCGATCTGGTCCACGGGGATGCCGAACTTGCTTTTATCGTGACCGGTGCTGATCTTTAAATTGCCGCCGGCCATGATATTGGGGCGGAGGCGGACGCCTACCGGGTAGCTGTGACCGAATTTCTGGCCGAACTTCTCCAGGTTGCTGAGACTGTCGATATTGATGATGACTCCGAGGGCCTGGGCTTCGACGATCTCGTCAAAACCGATCCCGTTGGAGGTGTATAGGATCCTTTGGGGAGGGAAGCCGGCGTGGAGAGCGAGTTTGACCTCGTTGATCGAGCTGCAGTCGACGTTGGCGCCGATGCTGTAGATGTATCTTAAAATATTTACGTTGGTGAGGGCCTTGCAGGCGTAGAAGAAGACGGTGTTGGTGCCGCGGAAGGCTGTGGTGAGTTTCGCGTATTGTTCTTTTATCTTTTCGGCGTGATAGACGTATAGCGGGGTTCCGAATTGCTGGCCGAGGGCGATGAGGTATTCGGGGGAGAGTTGAGTTTCTAGCTGGGACATGTTGTGGTCGGGTGTTTAGGGATGGGCTTCGTCTTCTTCGTCGGATTCGTTGTCGCCTTCCTCGTCTTCTACTTCATCGGATTCGCCTTCGGTTTCGGCGGGGCCTTCGGCCTGGGCTTTTATTTGGGCTTCGGCCTGTTCGGCCTCAGCGAGTTCGTCATCACCGGTGGGTTCATCGGGTTGTTCGTCTGCTTCTTCGGATTGGTCGTCTTGTTCGGCGTCGGGATATTCGGGCGCCAGGCTTTCGTCGGCGTCGGAATATGGGGGGATCTCGCCGGCCCCTTCCTGCAGCTCGCCTTGCTCGGAGACGAGGAGGGGGCTTGGGCTTTCCGGGCCTTCGCTTTCGGCAGGCTCGTCGCCGGCCGTATTGGGTTGAAGCGGGGCGATGTCATCGGGGCTGTGGGTAATAGTGGTCGGCTCGACGAGCACTTCAGCGAAGACTTCCTTGAGCTTGGGCAGATCGGCGGCTGAGTTGATGCCGAAATAATCCATGAAGGTTTTCGACGTGGAATAGACCAGGGGCTTGCCGGGCATGTTCTCGTTGCGGCCGGTGATAACAATCAATTCCTTTTCCAGTAATTTTTGAATGCTGTAGTCACTGCTGACGCCGCGGATAGCTTCGATCTCGCCCTTGGTGATCGGTTGTTTGTACGCGATGATGGCCAGCGTCTCGAGCGCCGCGCTGGACAGGCGTTTGAGGAACTTCTCGCCGTTGAGCTGGGCAACCGTCTTATGATAGTCCTTCTTTGTGAGGAACTGCCAGCCGCCGCCGCTTTCGCGGACCTCGAAGGGATAGAATTCGGACGCATATTTCTCGATGATGCCATCGATGCCGGTCTGGATCTGCTCGAGTGTGAGCTTCTCTTCCATGAAGCCGAAGGCATTGTTGATCAGTTCGGTGATCTCCATGGAGGTCAGCGGCTTGTCGCTTGCGAAGATAAGCGCCTCGATATGCGGGATGATGTTTCCGATTTCCATATGCTAAGTTTTCGGCCTTCGGCCCGGTGGGCTCTGCCGGATGCTTCTGCCGGTTTGGCTGTTTACCCCTGGAGTGCCGCGGCGCCGGACACGATCTCGGTGAGCTCGGTCGTGATGGCGGCCTGACGGGCACGATTGTAGGACAGTCGAAGTGCTTTGAGCAGTTCGTTGGCGTTGTCACTCGCCTTGTCCATGGCCGTCATGCGGGCGCCGTGCTCGGAGGCCCAGGCGTCCAGCACAGCCTTGTACAGTTGGGTGTTGAGGATCTTCGGCATGAGCTCGGTGACCAGCTCTTCCTTGCTGGGTTCGAAGATGAAATCGACGTTGGCGGCGCCGGGTTTCTTCTCCACCTTGGGGATCGGAAGGAATTGTTCGACGACGAAGCTCTGGGTTGCGGCGTTGCGGAACTGGCTGTAGACGATGTCGACGGCGTCGAATTCGCCTTTTTCAAAAGCTTTGACGGCCGCCTGTGCCGCTGCCTGCACCTGGTCGAAGGTGAGATTCAAAAAGATATCCTTATAGGTATCGAAGACGTTGAAGTTGTTCTTGGCGAAGTGTTCGTAGCCTTTCTTACCGATGCTCCAGAAGGTGACATTGCCTTTGGCGAGCTGGGCGGCATATTTCTCGCGGGCGGTGAGCTTGGCGAGCTTGATCACGTTGGAGTTATATGCGCCGGCCAGACCGCGGTCGCTGGTGATGGCGAAGATGAGCACTTTTTCGACGGGGCGTTGGACGGCGAGCTTCATACCCAGATCGCCTTCGCTGTTGCTGACGATGTTGCTGAGGAGTTCCTGCAGCTTCTGGGCATAGGGGCGCATTTGAAGGATGGCATCCTGGGCGCGGCGGAGCTTGGCTGCGCTGACCATTTTCATGGCCTTGGTGATCTGTTGCGTGTTCTGGATGGATTTGATCCGGTTGCGTACCTCTTTTAGTTGTCCTGCCATAGGTATAAAAATGGGTGCAAAAATAGCGCAAAGGCGCGAGAAATCCCGGTGATGGGGGGAAAACGGGGGAAAATTCCGAAATAATGCTGATTTTTGCTGACCGGGGTTTGACCGGTGGTATTAAATTATCTATGGAAAAGAAGACATCTAACGAGAAGAAAGCAAAGAAAGTCAACGGAAAGACTGCTGCCACAAAAAAGCCCGGTAAGACGGGTGCGACAGGAATACTCAAGACGACCGATGTGACCGCGAGGGCGGCCCGAACGGAGAAGACCGGTCCTACGGGTGTCATCCGCGAAACGGGGAAGAACAATGTGGCCGTGCAGGCTTCGCCGGCGGCCAAAGCGCTGATAACCAATGAAAAACTCGGCAAGAACGGGGGAAAGCGGCTGCCGACGATATTGGTGACCAATGACGATGGCATCATGGCCCCGGGGATCCGCAACCTAGTGGAGGCGGTTCGCGGGCTTGGGAAGGTGGTCGTGGTGGCGCCGGATAAACCGCAGTCGGGCATGGGTCATGCTATTACGATCGGGAACCCACTACGTCTTCAACCCATGCATCATATCTTCGAAGGAGTCGAGGCGTGGTCCTGTAGCGGAACGCCGGTGGACTGTGTGAAACTGGCCGTGGACAAGGTGCTGCGCCGTAAGCCCGACCTTTGCCTCAGCGGGATCAACCATGGGGCGAACCATTCCATCAACGTCATCTATTCCGGGACCATGTCGGCGGCGGTAGAAGCGGCCATTGAAAGCATCCCTTCGATCGGTTTCTCCCTGCTGGACTATAGTGTCGAGGCCGACTTTGGCCCCGCGCGGAAATATGTGCGCATCATCGTCGAGCAGGTACTCTCGCAGCCGATGGATAAGCACCTGATCCTCAATGTGAATTTCCCTGCGGTGCCGGATAACCTGATCAAAGGCATCAAGGTGTGCCGGCAGGCTTATGCGAAATATGAGGAAGATTTTGTGGAGCGCAATGACCCGAACAAGAGAAAATACTACTGGTTAACGGGCAAATTTGTAAATTTTGACCGGGGAAGGGATACGGATGTATGGGCGTTGGAACACAATTATGTCAGCGTGGTGCCCGTACAATTTGACATGACGAATTACGTTCTTAAGAGCAAACTCGAAAAAACGTGGAAATCGTGATATTCAAAAAAGACAATCTCCGGCTTGGGATGATCCTTGGGCTTGTCGCGCCTATGCTGAGTCTGGTCGTTTACTATTTTGTCAAGTTCTATCCGCTTTATACGGTCAGGGATTTTTTGAGTTTTATTCAATCCAATAAGACGCAGATCACGGCGATCTCGGTGCCGTGTTTGTTGTTGAATATTGTGCTTTTTACCGTTTATATCAATTCGCATCGGGACAAGACGGCGAAGGGGGTTTTTGCGGCGACGTTGATCTATGCGATCGTTGCGTTGTTGTTTAAGTTTATCTAGCGATTGTCTTTCCCGATGGGCTTATTTTCTTCTAATTGATTGCCTTACGGCATTTTACCCGAAATTGTTTTGGAAGGTTTGGGTTCAAAGCTTATTTTTGCACTCCTTTTTGCGGGCCGCTTTTGCGGTGGGCATTAGGACGGATTGCCCGATAGTATAATGGTAGTACGACAGATTTTGGTTCTGTTTGTCTTGGTTCGAATCCAGGTCGGGCAACAAATCAACCGCTCAGCTTCGCTGAGCGGTTTTGTTTTTGTGGTAGCGAGGTGCGTCTGCTCAACTAATTCCCGCATATCCCCGCCGATGCTCGTTCCTGCACGGTTACTGTATCGGAACCGAACATCATGGTCTCTCGCAGGTCGTGACAGGAGAATGGTCTTCAAGATTTTATGAACCCGGCACTTTTTTGGGATCGTCTTGGTGATTTGGGCCGCCTTACTCGTCAGAAAACCGACCATCCCATGTTCCGCAACTATCTCACGATTGCCGTCCGCAGCCTCCGAAAAAGCAAGGGCTTTACCGCCCTCAACGTCATCGGCCTCGCTGCCGGCCTCGGTGTCTGTTTGCTGATCGTTTTGTACGTCACCGATGAGCTTGGTTACGACCGCTACAACGTCAATGCCGACCGAATCTATCGGGTCGATGAGGATAGCTACGTCAATAACACCCAGTACGATGCCGTCGCCATCTCCAAATTTTTCGGCCCCACCCTGGTCGCATCCTATCCTAAGATCCAGCAGATGGTCCGATTTCGCAACCCGGGCGACCTGCTGGTGAGGAAGGGCAACGACCACATCCTCGAGCATTCCTTCACCTTCGCCGACTCGACGATCTTCAAGGTCTTCACCCTGCCCATGATCTCCGGCGATCCCAATACCGCCCTCAACAACCCTCATTCCATTGTGATCGATGAAAGCGCCGCCCGCCGGTATTTCAACAGCACCGACGTCATCGGCCGCACGCTGGAGGTTGGTTCTGAC
>Ga0105239_10000298_pt1 | contig 73328 bp, 65 predicted proteins | sample KBSC44metaG_FD_92761 | JGI IMG/M metagenome (GOLD analysis project Ga0105239, IMG submission 92761) | Corn rhizosphere microbial communities from Kellogg Biological Station, Michigan, USA - KBS C4-4 metaG | ecosystem: Host-associated > Plants > Roots > Rhizosphere > Soil | place: Michigan, USA...
AATTAATCAAAGAGTAAATTTTGCAACCAGCAGAAAGGTATTGGATTATCCCGATTTTCTTGATGTGCAGTTGCAATCTTTCCAGGAATTTTTTCAATTGGAAACTACTTCAGACAACCGTTACAAAGAAGGGTTGTTTAAAGTGTTTGCTGAAAACTTTCCTATCTCCGATTCAAGAAACATCTTCGTATTAGAGTTTCTTGATTACTTTATTGATCCGCCACGTTATGATATACAGGAATGTATTGAGCGCGGATTAACTTACAGTGTGCCTTTAAAAGCCAAGCTTCGCCTTTCATGTAATGATGAAGAGCATGAAGATTTTGAAACTATTGTACAGGACGTGTACCTGGGAACTATTCCCTACATGACACCGAAAGGTACATTTGTTATAAACGGCGCTGAGCGTGTGATTGTATCACAGCTGCACCGTTCGCCAGGTGTGTTCTTCGGCCAAAGCCGCCACACCAATGGTACCAAGCTTTACTCTGCCCGTGTAATACCTTTCAAAGGCTCATGGATAGAGTTTGCTACAGACGTTAACAACGTGATGTATGCCTACATCGACCGTAAGAAAAAGTTCCCGGTTACTACCTTACTGCGTGCAATTGGTTACGACTCTGATAAAGATATATTAGAGCTGTTCGAATTGGCCGACGAGGTGAAAGTAAGCAAGAGTGGCTTGAAGAAATTCATTGGCCGCAAGCTTGCTGCAAGGGTGCTTAAAAAATGGGTTGAAGACTTTGTAGACGAGGATACCGGCGAAGTTGTTTCTATCGACCGTAACGAGATAATCCTGGAACGCGAAACTGTATTGGAGGATGATCATATCGATCAGATAATCGATGCAGGCGTAAAAACCATCATCCTGAACAAGGAAGATGCATCTACCAGCGGTGATTATACCATTATATATAATACTTTACAGAAAGATACTTCAAACTCGGAAAAAGAGGCGGTTGAACACATCTACCGTCAATTACGTAACGCTGAACCACCTGATGAGGAAACTGCACGTGGTATCATCGACCGTTTGTTCTTTTCTGATAAGAGATACGATTTGGGCGATGTGGGCCGCTACCGCATCAACCGTAAATTGAAATTATCAACAAGCGACGAGACTAAGGTTTTAACCAAGCAAGACATCATCGCGATTGTTAAGTACCTGATCAAATTAATCAACTCAAAAGCTGAGGTGGATGATATTGACCACTTATCAAACCGTCGTGTGCGTACTGTAGGTGAGCAGTTGTATGCCCAGTTTGGTGTTGGTTTAGCGCGTATGGCACGTACCATCCGCGAGCGTATGAACATTCGTGACAACGAGGTGTTCACACCAACCGACCTGATTAACGCGCGTACATTATCGTCGGTTATTAACTCGTTCTTCGGTACTAACCAGCTTTCACAGTTCATGGACCAAACCAATCCACTGGCAGAGATTACGCACAAGCGTCGTCTGTCAGCCCTTGGGCCCGGTGGTCTGTCACGTGAGCGTGCCGGTTTCGAGGTTCGTGACGTACACTACACGCACTACGGTCGTTTGTGTACCATCGAAACTCCTGAAGGCCCGAACATCGGTCTGATTTCATCGCTTTGCGTTCACGCCAAGATTAACAACCTCGGCTTTATCGAAACACCATACAAACGTGTGGTTGACGGTAAAGTACAGGTTCAGGAGGCGGTTATCTACCTGTCTGCAGAAGATGAAGACGGTAAGACAATCGGCCAGGCAAACGCCCATTATGATGATAAGGGTGTGTTTGCATTGCCTAAAGTTAAAGCCCGTTTTGAAGGTGACTTCCCGATTATAGATCCGGAGAAACTGGATTTAATGGATATTGCGCCGAACCAAATTACTTCAATCGCGGCTTCGCTGATTCCGTTCCTTGAACATGATGATGCTAACCGTGCGCTAATGGGTTCGAACATGCAGCGCCAGGCCGTGCCGCTTTTACGCCCTGAGGCGCCGATTGTAGGTACAGGTTTGGAAGGCCGTGTTGCAAAAGACTCACGTACACTTATCAATGCTGAAGGCAATGGTATAGTTGAGTATGTTGATGCAAACGAAATCCGTATAAAATACGACCGCGACGAAACCGATCGCCTGGTATCTTTCGACGGTGACAGCAAGAGCTACCGCTTAACCAAGTTTAAGAAAACCAACCAGAGCACTACCATGAACCTTAAGCCGATTGTTAAAAAAGGCCAAAGGGTTGAAAAAGGACAGGTGCTTTGCGAAGGCTACGCTACACAAGATGGCGAGCTGGCATTGGGCCGTAACCTTAAAGTGGCATTCATGCCTTGGCAGGGTTACAACTTTGAGGATGCGATTGTAATATCTGAGCGTGTGGTATCGCAGGATATCTTTACTTCACTTCACGTGGAAGAGTTCGAACTTGAAGTTCGTGACACTAAACGTGGCGAGGAAGAGTTGACACCTGATATCCCTAACGTATCGGAAGAAGCTACCAAAGACCTTGACGAAGACGGTATCATCCGTGTAGGTGCAGAGGTTAAGGAAGGTGACATCCTGATAGGTAAGATCACCCCTAAAGGCGAATCTGACCCTTCACCGGAAGAAAAACTGTTACGCGCAATATTTGGTGATAAAGCAGGCGATGTAAAAGACGCTTCGCTGAAAACTCCGCCATCAATTGCTGGTGTGGTTATCGATACCAAATTGTTTAGCCGTGCTAAGAAAACTTCAAAAGCTGAAGAAAAAGCACAGTTGGAGAAACTGGATAATAAACATGATAAAGCTGTTAAAGAGCTTAAAAATACGTTAATTGATAAGTTGTTTGAGATTGTGAACGGCAAAACATCACAAGGTGTTTACAACGTTTACAAAGAATTATTGGTACCGAAAGGTGTGAAATTCACTCAGAAAATATTGGTTGAGCTTAACTATGAAAATATTAACCCAACCAAATGGACAACTGACGATGACAAGAATGATTTGATAAAAATCCTTCTTCACAACTACAACATAAAGTTGAATGAGGAGTTGGGTGCTTATCGTCGCGACAAGTTCGCTATCAGCGTAGGTGATGAGCTTCCATCAGGTATCGTGCAAATGGCTAAAGTTTACATCGCTAAAAAGCGTAAGCTTAAAGTGGGTGATAAAATGGCGGGCCGTCACGGTAACAAAGGTATTGTTGCACGTATTGTACGTGACGAGGATATGCCTTTCCTGGAAGATGGAACGCCGGTTGATATTGTGTTGAACCCACTTGGTGTACCTTCGCGTATGAACCTGGGCCAGATTTACGAAACAGTATTAGGCTGGGCCGGTAAAGAGCTGGGTATTAAATTCGCTACTCCGATTTTTGATGGTGCAAGCCACGAAGAAGTGGAAGAGTGGGTGAAGAAAGCAAGCTTACCTGAATCGGGCCGTACCTATTTGTACAACGGCTTAACCGGCGACCGTTTTGACCAGCAGACAACTGTAGGTATTATCTACATGCTGAAACTGGGCCACATGGTTGACGATAAGATGCACGCACGTTCAATAGGGCCATACTCACTGATTACACAACAGCCATTGGGTGGTAAAGCCCAGTTTGGTGGTCAGCGTTTTGGTGAGATGGAGGTTTGGGCACTGGAAGCATTCGGTGCATCTAACATCCTGCAGGAAATATTGACCGTTAAGTCTGACGATGTTATTGGCCGTGCCAAAACATACGAAGCCATTGTTAAAGGCGAAAACCTGCCAACGCCATCAGTTCCTGAATCATTCAACGTATTGGTTCACGAATTACGCGGCTTAGGTTTGGATATTACGTTAGAATAAGGTTTTGTTGTAAAGTTGTAAGGTTTGAAAGTTGTAAAGTTATCGCAACGTTAAAACCTTACAACATTTCAACTTTGCAACATTTCAACCTTTCAACAACAATTAAAAACAAGGAGACTATGTCTTACAAAAAGGATAATAAAATCAAGAGTAACTTCACCACCATTACCATCAGCTTAGCTTCGCCTGAATCTATCCTGGAGCGTTCGAGCGGTGAGGTTTTGAAACCTGAAACCATTAACTACAGGACCTACAAGCCTGAGCGTGATGGTTTGTTCTGCGAGCGTATTTTCGGTCCGGTTAAGGATTATGAGTGCCATTGCGGTAAGTACAAGCGTATCCGTTACAAGGGTATTGTTTGCGACCGTTGCGGTGTTGAAGTAACCGAGAAGAAAGTACGTCGTGAGCGCATGGGCCACATCAACCTGGTGGTTCCTGTTGCGCATATCTGGTATTTCCGCTCGTTGCCAAATAAAATCGGTTACCTGCTGGGCTTGCCAACAAAGAGGTTAGACCTTATTATTTACTACGAACGTTACGTAGTAATACAAGCAGGTATTAAAGAAGGTGACGGAATCAACAAAATGGACTTCCTTACTGAGGAAGAATACCTTGACGTATTAGATACCCTTCCGAAAGAAAACCAATACCTTGACGACAAAGATCCACAGAAATTTGTGGCTAAAATGGGCGCCGAGGCTTTGGAAGAACTGTTAAAACGCCTTGACCTTGACGAGCTGTCATTTAGCTTGCGTCACCAGGCTGCTAATGAAACTTCTCAGCAACGTAAAAACGAAGCGTTAAAACGCTTACAGGTTGTTGAAGCGTTCCGCGATGCAAAAGGCAGGATAGAAAATAACCCTGAGTGGATGATTGTTAAAATCGTTCCGGTTATCCCGCCTGAGCTGCGCCCGTTAGTGCCTTTGGAAGGCGGTCGTTTTGCAACGTCTGACTTAAATGATCTTTACCGTCGTGTAATTATCCGTAACAACCGTTTAAAACGTTTGATAGAGATAAAAGCGCCGGAAGTTATATTACGTAACGAAAAACGCATGCTGCAGGAAGCTGTGGATTCGTTATTCGATAACTCACGTAAAGTAAACGCAGTAAAAACTGAAGGTAACCGCGCTTTGAAATCACTTTCAGACATCCTGAAAGGTAAACAAGGCCGTTTCCGCCAGAACTTACTGGGCAAACGTGTAGATTACTCTGCACGTTCGGTAATTGTTGTAGGACCTAACCTTAAACTGCACGAGTGCGGTTTGCCAAAGGATATGGCTGCCGAGCTGTTTAAACCGTTTATCATCCGCAAAATGATTGAGCGTGGCGTGGTTAAAACGGTAAAATCTGCAAAGAAAATAGTTGACCGCAAAGACCCATTGGTGTGGGATATATTGGAAAACGTACTGAAAGGTCACCCTGTATTGCTAAACCGTGCGCCTACGCTACACAGGTTGGGTATCCAGGCTTTCCAGCCTAAGCTGGTTGAAGGTAAGGCTATCCAATTGCACCCATTAACCTGTACCGCGTTCAACGCGGATTTTGACGGTGACCAGATGGCTGTGCACGTACCACTTGGTAACGCAGCAATTTTGGAAGCCCAGGTTTTGATGCTTGCATCGCACAACATTTTGAACCCTGCAAACGGTACGCCAATCACAGTTCCTTCACAGGACATGGTACTTGGTTTGTATTACATAACCAAGGGTCGCAAAACTGACGCAGGACGTGTTGTAAAAGGCGAAGGCTTAACCTTCTATTCTGCAGAAGAAGTTATTATCGCTTATAACGAAAAGAAGATTGACCTGCACGCCTTTATTAAGGTTAAGGGTATGATTAAAGAGCGTGATGGACATATTGTGAGCAGAATTATTGATACTACTGTTGGACGTGTGCTGTTTAACCAGCATGTGCCTGAAGAAGTAGGCTACATTAATGAATTGCTTACCAAAAAATCATTGCGCGATATTATTGGCGAGGTAGTGAAAATTACCGGTATGGCACGTGCGGCACAGTTCCTTGATGATATTAAGGAATTAGGCTTCAGGATGGCATTCCAGGGTGGTTTATCATTTAACCTGAAAGATATCAATATCCCTGCTGAAAAAGTTACACTTATTGAAACAGCTTCGAAACAGGTTGAAGAGGTAATGGGTAACTACAACATGGGCTTTATTACCAACAACGAGCGTTACAACCAGATCATCGACATCTGGACTCGTATCAACAACCGCTTAACTGCGAATGTGATGGAGATCCTGTCGACCGATAACCAGGGCTTCAACTCTGTTTATATGATGCTTGATTCAGGAGCACGTGGTTCTAAAGAGCAGATTCGTCAGCTTGCAGGTATGCGTGGTTTGATGGCTAAGCCGCAAAAATCAGGCTCAGGTGGTGAGATTATTGAAAACCCGATTCTTTCGAACTTTAAAGAAGGTTTGTCGGTATTGGAGTACTTCATCTCAACCCACGGTGCTCGTAAAGGTTTGGCGGATACAGCGTTAAAAACTGCGGATGCTGGTTACCTGACCCGTCGTTTACATGACGTTGCCCAGGATATGATTGTTGGTACGGTTGATTGCGGTACTTTAAGAGGTATCTACACAACTGCATTAAAAGACAACGAGGATATTGTTGAGCCATTGTATGACCGTATTTTGGGCCGTACTTCTTTACATGATGTGCTTGACCCTATTACTAATCAGCTATTAGTATCTGCCGGCCATGACATTACTGAAGAGATTGCCAAAACTATCGAGAACTCTCCGCTGGAAGGTATAGAAATACGTTCGGTATTAACTTGCGAAAGCAAACGCGGTGTGTGTGCATTGTGCTATGGCCGTAACCTTGCAAGCGGTAAACGCGTGCAAAAAGGCGAGGCTGTAGGTGTAATTGCTGCACAGTCAATCGGTGAGCCGGGTACACAGTTAACACTTCGTACATTCCACGTGGGTGGTACTGCATCTAACATCGCGGCTGAATCACAGATTAACGCTAAGTTTGATGGTGTTATCGAGTTTGAAAACGTACGTACCGTATCATTTAACACTGCTGAAGACGGCGCTGTTGACGTGGTTCTTGGCCGTTCGGGCGAGTTCCGCATTGTTGAGGCGGGTTCAAACAAGGTTATTGTTACCAACAACATTCCATACGGTGCTTACCTGTATGTGAAAGACGGCAGCAAGATTACTAAAGGCGACCGTATCTGTTCATGGGATCCATATAACGCGGTTATTATATCTGAATTTGCAGGTGTTGCTAAGTTTGAGGCTGTATTGGAAGGCATCACTTTCCGTGAAGAATCAGACGAGCAAACAGGTCACCGCGAAAAAGTTATTATTGATACCAGGGACAAAACCAAAAACCCTGTTATCCAGATAGCTGATAAATCTGGTAACGTTATTAAAGGATACAACATCCCGGTAGGCGCCCACATTGCTGTTGACGAAGGTGAAAAACTGCAAACCGGACAGGTTATTGCTAAAATTCCTCGTTCAACCGGTAAAACGCGAGATATTACAGGTGGTTTGCCACGTGTAACCGAGCTATTTGAAGCACGTAACCCATCTAACCCTGCGGTAGTAACCGAGATTGACGGTGTGGTAACTTTAGGTGGTGTAAAACGCGGTAACCGCGAAATCACCATTGAGTCGAAAGACGGGCAGATTAAGAAATATTTGGTTCCATTGTCTAAACACATCCTTGTACAGGATAATGACTTTGTGAAAGCCGGTATGCCATTGTCTGACGGTTCGATATCCCCTGCTGATATATTGGCCATTAAGGGCCCTGCTGCTGTGCAGGAATACCTGGTGAACGGTATCCAGGAAGTTTATCGCTTACAGGGTGTGAAAATAAACGACAAGCATTTTGAAGTGATTGTACACCAGATGATGCAGAAAGTAGCCATTGAGGATGCAGGTGATACCCGTTTCCTTGAGCGCGAAGCTGTTGACAGCTGGGATTTCATGCTGGAAAATGACGACATGTTCGACAAGAAAGTTGTTGTTGAACCAGGTGACTCAACTACATTGAAAGCTGGCCAGATAGTATCGTTACGCAAACTGCGCGACGAAAACTCGATGCTGAAACGCCGTGACCAGAAGCTGGTTGAAGTAAGGGATGCTATTCCTGCAACCTCGAGCCCAATGCTGCAAGGTATAACCAGGGCGTCGTTAGGTACCAAATCGTTTATTTCGGCGGCATCGTTCCAGGAAACTACCAAAGTACTGAACGAAGCAGCTATAGCAGGAAAGAAAGACTTCATGCTGGGCCTGATAGAAAACGTTATTGTTGGTCACTTGATTCCTTCGGGAACCGGTTTACGCGAATACGAAAATATCCGCGTAGGTTCTCAGGAAGAATTCGACCGCCTGATGGCTTCGAAAGCAGAAGAAGTAGAAGCGTAGTTGTCTCGGTTGATTAGGTGAGTGGTTGATGATTAAAAATCCCCGCTTTCAAATCTCCAGGAACTATAAACTAAAAATAAAATAGCAAAGCCTTCCTCAAAAGGGAAGGCTTTGCTATTTTTACATGATGGAAGAACAAAATGATAACCAGCTCAATATAGAGCTGTCTGAAGAAATAGCAGAAGGAGTATATTCTAACCTGGCCATAATAACGCACTCAACTTCGGAGTTTGTGATTGATTTTATCCGGGTAATGCCCGGCGTTCCGAAGGCAAAAGTTAAGTCCCGGATTGTGCTGACACCAGAGCATGCAAAACGACTTTTATCGGCACTTGAAGATAATATCGAGAAATTTGAAACCGCAAACGGCCGGATAAAAGTACAGCCCGATCAGCCGGCATTCCCCATGAATTTTGGCGGAACAATGGGGCAGGCGTAATATTGTTCATTAGTTCACTCGTTCATTAGTTTATTGGTGTATTGCTTGATATAATTCGGGCTCACACAAACAGATACTAATGAACGAGTGAACCAATGAACCAATGAACCAATGAACTTAACAAATGGACAAATCATCAAGAATTTATATAGCAGGTCATCGCGGTATGGTTGGTTCAGCCATCCATCGTAAGCTGCAAAAAGAAGGTTTTACAAGCTTTATTACCCGTACGTCGGACGATATTGACCTGCGCAACCAGCAGCAGGTGGCTGATTTTTTTGAAAACGAGAAACCAGACTACGTTTTTTTGGCGGCAGCCAAAGTTGGCGGAATTGTAGCTAACAATACTTACCGCGCAGAGTTTTTGTACGATAACCTGCAGATTCAAAATAACATCATTCATAACTCCTATCTGAATGGGGTCAGAAAATTGATGTTTTTGGGTTCGAGCTGCATTTACCCTAAACTTGCGCCCCAGCCTTTAAAGGAGGATTACCTGCTTACCGGCCTGTTAGAACCAACCAATGAGCCCTATGCCATTGCCAAGATTGCCGGTATAAAAATGTGCGATGCCTATCGCGCGCAATATGGCTGCAATTTTATATCGGTTATGCCCACCAATCTTTACGGGTACAATGATAATTATCATCCGCAAAATTCGCACGTATTGCCTGCTTTGATACGCCGCTTTCATGAAGCAAAGGAGCAAGGACTGCCTGATGTAACTATTTGGGGCACAGGATCGCCAAAACGCGAGTTTTTATTTGCCGACGACCTGGCGGAAGCATGCTATTACCTGATGCAGAATTATGACGAAGAAGGACTGGTAAACATCGGCACCGGCGAAGACCTTTCAATTAAAGACCTGGCATTTTTGATTAAGGATATAGTAGGTTATGCCGGTGATATAAAATTTGATACTTCAAAGCCTGACGGTACGCCCCGCAAATTAATGGATGTTACCAAACTGCATAGTAAAGGCTGGAAACATACTATTGAGTTGCCCGAGGGGATCAGGCTGGCATATGCTGATTTTTTAATAAGGCACAACCATGATGTGTCGGCTGCAACAAAGGCTTAATTTAAGGTGTTTAAATAATATCGCTATTAAATATGTATTAACCCCGTAGTTAGGCGTTAAAGCTGTAATAGCAGTAATACGGTAGCATAGTTGTACTGCAACTAAATTTATTTGCGTAATATTGCAGCAAATTTGTTGATCGCAATATTGCCGTTCAGTAGCGCTATGGCTGTGATTTTAATACTATAATGAATAAACTTAAACTCTGCCTGCTTTTCCTTTCTGTTTTGTTTTGCCTTTGTATCGTAATGCCTGCATCTGCGCAAACGATTCCGCAAAATATATCAAGCATTAACGTTGATGATCTTACTGATGCGCAGATAACGCAATTATTGCAGAACGCCCAAAAGCAGGGTTTAACCGACGATCAGATATTACAGCAAGCGCAGGCCAGGGGAATGTCGGGTATCCAGGTTCAGAAGCTGCAGACAAGGATACAGGCTATACGTGCAAAGAATAAACCGACAACCGGTAAAAAAAACCCTAACGATACTACGGGCAACAACCGCAATCAGCAAAAACGAAGTTATAATTACAGCGATACATCCAATAATAACGTTGACACAACCAAACACCTTAACCTTTTTATCGACCTTAAGCCCAAAATATTTGGCGCAGACCTTTTCCGGAATGCAAAAGCTAACTCATTTGTACCGGATCTGAAAATAGCTACACCTGTAAACTACATAGTAGGCCCTGATGATGAAATTGATATTAATGTTTACGGAAACTCGTCGATAGACTGGAACCTGACTGTTACGCCGGAGGGTAATATAAATATACCGGGTGTTGGCGTATTAAATGTTTCCGGCAAAACTATTGAGGCTGCTACGGCTGCCATTAAATCCAGGCTCGCGGCTAACAATTATGCCATCGGCCATGGCACCAGCGTAAATGTGAGTGTTGGCAACATACGCAGTATTAAAGTAATACTGCAAGGGCAATTGATGAAGCCGGGAACTTACACAGTGCCATCATTAACTTCAGTATTTAACGCGCTGTACCTTGCCGGTGGACCTAACGATGTGGGCTCATTCAGAAAGATTGAGGTTATAAGGAACAACCGTATCATCAGGCGTGTTGACTTGTATGACTTTTTGGTTAAAGGAAGCAGGAAAGATGACATAACATTGCAGGACCAGGATGTGATACGCGTGCCTGCTTACCAAATTCGTGTTGAGTTAAGAGGAGAAGTTAAAATTCCGGCATTGTTTGAGACGTTGCAGGGAGAGACACTTCAGGATGTGCTTGATTTTGCAGGAGGATTTACAGACGAGGCTTATACTGCACGTATAAAAGTAGACCAGGTTAGCGATAACCAGCGCCGCATAACCGACGTGTTCGAGACTGACTATAAAAACTATTCGCCACTGCGGGGAGATAAATTCACTGTACAAAAAATACTGGAACGTTACGAAAACCGGGTACAGGTTCAAGGAGCGGTTTTCAGGCCCGGTGAATATGAATTGCAAAAAGGGCTTACTTTATCTAAGCTGATTAAGAACGCAGGCGGATTGAAAGAAGATGCTTTTAATGGCCGGGGAAGTATTATCAGGCTTAACCCCGACAACACCACCCAGCAATTGTCATTCAATATAAAAGACCTTTACAATAAACCCGGCTCTGATATTGTTTTGCAACGGGAAGACAGTGTTTTTGTAGCATCGGTGTTTGATTTACGTAACCCATACACAATTACCATAAAAGGGGAGGTGCGTAACCCGGGCGATTTTGCTTTTGCGGATAGCATGAAAGTTGCCGACGTTATTATAAAGGCAGGCGGCTTTACCGAAGGTGCAAGCGTTAAACGCATAGAGGTTTCACGCCGCGTATTTGATAGCGATCCAAGGCAATTGAATAGCAAAATTGCACAGGTATTTGCTGTAGACGTAGACCAGGAGTTGAAAGACCAAAACACAAGTTTTACCCTAAGGCCTTATGATATCGTTTCGGTTTACAGTTTACCCGGTTACGAAGTTCAAAAAACGGTTAAAGTTGAGGGGGAGGTTTTGTACCCGGGATACTACACGATACAAAAAAAGAACGAAAAAATATCTGATGTAATTGCCCGTGCAGGAGGGCTTACTCAATCGGCAGATGTTGAGGGCAGCAGCTTGAAACGAGACAATGCCGCCGTATTGGGTGTCGACAAAAATAAAATCGATACTACCGAATTAAATAAGGAGCGTAAATTGAACTTACAGCGCCTGCAAAACGATTATGGCGTAGCTGCAAAACCACAGGATAGCGTGCAGTTGCGTAATAATTATGTTGGTATCGACCTGAAAAGGATATTGGAAAAACCAGGTGGCAATGAGGATCTGATATTGGAAGACGCAGATGTTTTACGTGTTCCCAAGCAACAGCAGACAGTTAGGGTTAACGGGGAGGTTCTGTATCCCAGCGCGATAGTTTACACCGATAGTAAATCATTCAGGGATTATGTTTTGAACGCCGGTGGATATTCGCCCAAGGCTTTAAAGCGGGGCGCCTATGTTGTGTACCCTAACGGTACCGTTAAAGGCACAAGAAAGTTTCTTTTTTTTAACGTGCACCCGGATGTAAAACCGGGAAGCGAGATTTACGTGCCATTAAAACCGCCATCAAATACTAACACTGCGCAGCTAATTTTAACCTTTACTACCGGGCTGGCATCTTTGGGAGCAATAATATTGGGGATTTTAAGCCTTAAAAAATAATCAGGTAATAGCGTTGTTACTATTATGAGCAAAACAGAACAGGATAAAACTGTGAGTAAGTCAGGCGAAACCTCGTTAAAAGACATCATTCTGAAAGTACGGGATTGGTGGCGCTATCTTTTGTCCAGGTGGGCGATCATCTTAATATGTGGTAGCATTGGGGCAGCATTGGGCTTAACCTATTCTCTTTTTAAAAAAACCTTTTACACAGCCGAGCTTAGTTTTGCTTTGGAGGATGATAAGTCCGGGTCAGGCGGTCTTGGAGCTGCGATGGGATTGGCGAGCCAGTTCGGAATTGATTTAGGTGGAAGCAGTGTTAGTGGTGCTTTCTCGGGCGATAATTTATTAGGATTGATGAAATCCCGTTCGATGGTGGAAAGCACGTTACTTAAGCCCATTGATATATCCGGAAAGAAGCAGACGTTGGCTGAGCTATATATATCTTTTAATAAGCTTCGCGAAGACTGGGCTGATATGCCTCGTTTGAAAAACATTCAGTTTTCGCCGGGAGTTGACCGGAAGACATTTTCTTTGCAACAGGACAGCGTTTTAGGCGATTTTTATAAAAGGATAGTTACCGCAAATTTATCAGTAGATAAGATAGACAAAAAATTAAGCATTATCACGGTTGTGGTAACTTCAGAAAATGAGCTGTTTTCGAAGTATTTTGCAGAGATGCTTACTAAAACGGTATCGGGTTTTTACATTGATACCAAGACAAGAAAATCGGTGCAGAATGTGGATATATTACAGCACCAAACCGATTCGGTAAGGCAACAGCTGAATGCGGCGATCACCGGCGTAGCAATGTCGGGAGATAATAATCCCAATGCCAATCCTTCATTACAAATATTAAGGGTGCCTTCCCAGCGCCGGCAGGTTGATGTTCAGGCTAACCAGGCTATATTAACGCAGCTGGTGGCGAACCTGGAGATATCTAAAGTATCGTTAAGAAAGGAAACACCATTGATACAGGTAATTGACAGCCCTATTTTGCCTTTGGAAAAAAAGAGGTTTGGTAAAACAAAGGGATTGGTACTTGGCGGTATTTTAGCCGGATTTTTAGCATCCTTATTTGTGCTGTCGAAAAAAATGTTTCAGGATTTATTGAATTGATTGATGGAATTAAGGGGTAAAAGAGTTCTGGTAACCGGGGCTGATGGTTTTATTGGCAGTCACCTGGTTGAGCATCTTATAAACGAAGGGTGTATAGTTAAAGCATTTGTTTATTATAATTCGTTCAACAGCTGGGGGTGGCTGGATAATTTGGCAAAGGATAAGCTGGATAAAATTGAAGTGTTTGCAGGCGATATCCGTGACCCGAACGGTGTGCGTGAGGCAGTGAAAGACGTAAGCTTAATATTTCATTTGGCAGCGCTCATCGCCATTCCGTTTAGCTACCATTCTCCTGATTCATACATCGATACTAATGTAAAGGGTACCTTAAATATAATCCAGGCGGCTAAGGACTACGGCATAGAACGGGTTTTAATCACTTCAACGTCTGAAGTTTATGGAACCGCCCAATATATCCCAATCGACGAAAATCACCCACGGCAACCTCAATCTCCATATTCCGCCTCTAAAATAGGGGCCGATTGCATAGCTGAATCTTTTTACAGAAGTTTCGGGCTGCCGTTAACCATTGTACGCCCGTTTAATACTTATGGTCCGCGTCAGTCGGCAAGAGCGGTGATTCCGACAATCATAACTCAGCTGTTAAATGGTAAAAACGAGATCAAGCTCGGCGATATAAGCCCTACAAGGGATCTTTTATTTGTAAAAGACACCGTTATGGGATTTATTGAGATAGCAAAATCAGATACCCTGATCGGTCATGACTGTAATATAGCAACGCAGTCAGAAATTTCTATCGGTGAGCTGGCACAGGAACTAATTGATCAGATTAACCCTAATGCCAGGATCGTATCTGATGTACAACGCGTAAGGCCGGAGAAATCTGAAGTTTTCCGGCTGTATGGCTCGAACAAAAAAATAATGGAATTTACCGGTTGGAAACCGTCATTCACCTTAGCTGAAGGCTTGTCGGAAACTATCAATTGGTTTAGAAACCCTGTAAATTTAGATAAATACAAGGCGGATATTTACAATATATAATATGGAAATTTCTTTTGAAGCTATTACAAATTTCATAAAAGAGCAGTTTCCCCGCCAGGATTTTATCCCATTGCATGTGCCGTTGTTTATTGGGAATGAGAAAAAATACGTAATGGAAACCCTTGATTCGACCTTCGTTTCATCTGTGGGCGCCTACGTCGACCAGTTTGAACGAATGATGTGCGAGATTACAGGGGCGCCATATGCGATAGCTTTGGTAAACGGCACAAGCGCCTTACATATGGGATTATTGCTTGCCGGTGTTAAAGCAAAAGACGAGGTTATATCGCAAAGCCTGACATTTGTAGCTACTTGTAATGCTATCAGTTATATTGGCGCTCATCCGCTTTTATTAGACGTAGATAAAGACTCGCTAAGCTTATCTCCGGATGCCCTGTCGGCCTATTTGAAAAAAAATGCGGAATTGAAGCCGGATGGCTTTACTTATAACAAGCTTACCGGCAAAAGAATAAAAGCTTGCGTACCGATGCACACATTTGGTTTGCCCGGCCGGATTGATGAAATTGTTAGTATTTGCGATGCCTGGAATATAATTGTTGTAGAAGATGCAGCAGAATCAATAGGCAGTTATTACAAAGGCAAGCACACCGGTTGTTTTGGTAAAATAGGAACATTTAGCTTCAACGGAAATAAGACAGTAACCTGTGGCGGCGGCGGCGCGATAATAACCAGCGATGAAGAGCTGGCCAGGCGGGCTAAACACCTTACAACCCAGGCCAAAACATTGCATGCCTGGGCTTTTTTGCATGATGAGATTGGCTACAATTACAGGATGCCCAATTTAAATGCTGCCCTGGCATGCGCACAGTTAGAACAGTTGCCAAAATTTGTTGAAAATAAAAGGGCGTTGGCCGGTATTTACCAGGATAAATTTCCAGAATGGAACTTGCATTGCTACAAGGAATTGCCGGATGCGAAAGCGAACTACTGGTTAAATGCTATACTACTGAAAGATAGTGACGAACGTGACAAGTTTTTGGCGTATATGAATAGCAATGGTGTAATGAGCAGGCCTGTTTGGGAATTAATGCACCGCTTACCTATGTTTAAAAATGAGCAACGGGGAAGCATGGAAAACAGTGAATGGATTGCTGACAGATTAGTAAATATACCAAGCAGCGTGAGGTTATAACAATTATTGCCACAGAACGCAGCGCACACATCAAAGGAAAAAAAGTAACAATTTGAAGCGGTCTGCGCGATTACACTGAGTGGTTCAGTAATAAACAAATTATGGAAACCCCGCAACACAAGAGTTATATAAATAAAACGATAATTATTGCCGAGGCTGGTGTAAACCACAACGGTGACATTGATACTGCAAAAAAGCTGGTTGATGCCGCTGCAGCATCGGGAGCCGACTACGTAAAGTTTCAAACTTTTAAGGCCTCGAAATTAGTAAGTAAAAGCGCGCAAAAGGCCTCATATCAAAATATTAATACCGGTAACGTAAAAGAGAACCAGCTGGAAATGTTAGAAAAGCTGGAGCTATCGGAGGCTGACCATTATTTATTGCGTGATTATTGTGCGGAAAAAGGCATTAAATTTTTTTCAACAGCGTTCGATTTGGACAGCCTGGATTTTTTGAAGAATCTGGGGTTGAAGTTGTTTAAAGTTCCGTCCGGCGAAATTACCAACCTGCCTTATCTCGAAAAACTAGCATCTATCGCGGATGAAATTATAATTTCTACCGGGATGAGCACAATGGAAGAGATTGGGGATGCGATAGCTGCCGTAAAAAAAATATCGAACGTACTGATAACTGTTCTGCATTGTAACACAGAATACCCAACTCCTTTTGGTGACGTTAATTTAAGAGCTATGAACGCGATCATGCAAAAGTTTAACGTACCTGTAGGATATTCCGACCACACGCTTGGTATTGAAGTACCGATAGCCGCGGTTACATTGGGCGCATCGGTTATTGAAAAACATTTTACTTTGGACAGAACGCTTCCCGGCCCGGACCATGCCGCATCGCTTGAACCAGATGAGTTAAAGGCAATGGTAAAGGGAATTCGCAATATTGAAAAAGCTTTGGGGAGCGACGTCAAGGAACCCAGCACGTCGGAATTCAAAAATATTGCAATCGCCCGGAAGAGTATTCATTTAAGACATTCTAAACATAAAGGCGATTTGTTAGCGGAGGAGGACATGGAAATGTTAAGACCCGGCGATGGTATTTCGCCAATGCAATTCAGAAATTTAATAGGGAAAACTTTATTGAAAGATCTCCCCGCCGGGCATAAATTATCATTTAATGACTTATTATGACACGGATTGGCATTTTAACGAGCTCCAGGGCTGATTTTGGAATATACCTGCCGTTATTGATAAAGCTTAGCGCTGATCCTGAGTTCAAGCTTGATATAATTGCATTTGGTACGCATCTGTCTGCTTATAACGGATATACGATCAGCCAGATAGAAGCGGCCGGCTTTACTGTAAAGTACCAAATAGAAAACATGCTGCTCACCGATTCGTCATCGGCAATTGCAACGGCGATGGGGCTAACAACCATTAAGTTCGGCGATTTTTGGAAAGATCATGCTTCTGACTTTGATCTTGTTTTTTGCCTGGGCGACAGGTATGAAATGTTTTCGGCAGTGATTGCCGGTGTTCCTTTCCAGGTGCCGTTTGCCCATTTACATGGGGGCGAAACTACACTTGGCGCCATAGATAATGTCTTTCGTCACGGAATTACCATGGCTTCGAAGTATCACTTTGTATCAACAAGTAATGCCGCACTCAAAGTTGAACAGCTTACGGGCAGCAAAGAAAATATTTATAATGTTGGCGCTTTAAGCCTTGATAATTTATCAGACCTGCAATTGTTAACCATTGATGAGTTTAGGCAACAATGGGCTATCGATCTTGCTAAAAAAACCATCCTGGTTACTTTCCATCCGGAAACTGTCGAATATAACGGTAACAGGAGAAATGCCTGTGAATTAGTAGAAGCTATCAAAAACCTGAAAGACTACCAGGTATTAGTTACTATGCCTAACGCCGATACCGCGGGAAGCGTAATAAGACAAGCGCTAAACGAGAATTTTCTGAATTCAGACCGTGTTTTTTTGTTGGAGAATCTTGGTACCAAAGGATATTTTACGGCAATGAAGTATAGCGCATTTTTGCTGGGGAATACATCGAGCGGAATTATTGAAGCGGCGTCTTTTGCCAAATATGTAATTAATATTGGTGACAGGCAAAAAGGAAGAACAGCAGGCAAAAATGTAATCAACTCGATTATAGATAATGGTAAAATACTTGAGGCAGTGCGCGAAATTGAACGTTCGGAGGGGCCGGGAAATGAAAATATATATTTTAATAATGGCGCTGCAACGCAGATAATTAAAGTATTGAAGCAATTGTAAAAACATGAACACTTATCAGGAACATATACTTTTGCAACATGAGGAAGCCAGAAATGCGCTTCGGTTTTTAGATAAATTGCCTTATAACACTAGTCGTACGTTGTTTATAATAAATGAGGATCAGGTTATGGTTGGGGCTTTAACCGATGGCGATATCAGACGAGGGCTGTTGAACGGGTTGGAAATATCACAGCCCATATCTGCTTTTATGAATACGGAATTCAGATTTATTCATGAAAAAGAAAACAGTATAGAAAATATAAAAGCACTTAGGGAAGGTGGTTTTCAATTAATACCGTTGCTTTATAATAATGGTTGTATAAAACAAATTATAGATTTAGTTAAAACACGGACGTTATTGCCCGTGACCGCGTTGATAATGGCAGGGGGTAGAGGTGAACGTTTAAGGCCCTTTACAGACAAAACACCTAAACCTATGCTAATGGTTGGCGATAAGCCAATACTTGAGCACAACATCGACCGGCTAATTGCATTCGGTATCACTGATATTTACATCAGCGTTAATTACCTGAAAGACCAAATTATGGATTATTTTGCCGACGGGGCAAAAAAAGGGGTAAATATCAAATACCTGGTTGAAGATGAACCTCTTGGCACTATCGGCGCTATTTCGTTAATGAGCGATATCAATCATGAAGATATCCTCGTTATGAATTCAGATATTTTAACGAATATAGACTTTGAGGACTTTTACCAACTCTACCGGGCTGAGAATGCCGAAATGGCGGTTGCCAGCATCCCATACACGGTAAATGTTCCATATGCAGTTTTAAAAACTGACCAAAATATCGTGACTTCTTTTATCGAAAAGCCGACTTATACTTATTACTCAAATGGTGGAATATACCTTTTTAAATATGTTTTAAAATCTGCCATTCAACCTAATTCATTTTATAATGCAACAGATTTAATGGATGCGATAATAGCCAAAACAAATAATAAATTGGTTCACTACCCTTTATTGTGTTATTGGCTTGATATTGGAAAGCATTATGATTATTTAAAGGCGCAGGACGATATCAAGCATCTTAATTTTTAGAGAAATGAAACTATTAATTTCAATTTGCGCCAGGGGAGGATCAAAAGGAATACCAGGTAAAAACATTAAGTTACTTAACGGTATCCCGCTAATAGCTTATACAATTAAAATTGCGCAGGAATTTCAGAAGTTATATAATTCAGATATTGCCTTATCAACTGATGATGACGACATTAAAAGTGTGGCTGCAAGCTTTGGAGTTAATTGCTCCTACAGCCGCCCTGCTGAGCTGGCGACTGATAGCGCGGGAAAAATTGACACTATTGCTGACTTATTGAGCTACCAGGAAAAGCAGCAAAACATTACATATGATTACGTACTCGATTTGGATGTGACATCTCCGTTAAGGACATTGGCTGATCTGACAGCAGCCTTTGAGTTGCTGAAAGCGGATGATGGTGCAGTTAATTTATTTTCTGTAAACCCCGCTGCCCGTAATCCCTATTTCAACATGGTTGAGCAAAAAGATAACAGGTATTATGACCTGGTTAAAAGAGATGGGGCTATACTTACGCGCCAGGCAGCGCCGAAGGTATATGATTTGAATGCTTCATTCTATTTTTATAAACGATTCTTTTTTGAGCGGGGAGAGAAAACGGTATTTACGCAAAAGGCATTAATTTATGAAATGCCGCATATTTGTTTCGATTTAGATCATTCCATCGACTTTGATTTTTTAGATTACCTGTTGTCAAATAATAAGCTGGGGTTTTTAATATGAATGTATTAATTGCGGGACTTGGATCTATAGCAACCAGGCATATTAAAGCCATCAGGCAGCTTTATCCCCAAAGCAATATTTACGCTTTGAGGGTAACCGGCGACAATATCGAGGATGGCGTAATCAATATTCGCCATTTAAGTGAATTGGATAAAAAGCCCGACTTTGCGATTATTTCTAATCCAACCAATTTACACCTGGATACGATAAATGCATTTTTGCCCCTGCGTATACCTTTGCTGATTGAAAAGCCTCCTTTACACGCGCTTGAAAACGCAGATGAATTGACAGGCCGCTTAAATAATTACAATATCACTACCTATGTTGCCTGCAACATGCGTTTTCACCCGTGCCTGCAATTTTTGAAACAATATTTTGAAAAGAATAGGTGTAACATTAATGAGGTAAATGTATACTGCGGATCGTATTTACCGGATTGGCGGCCTTCAAAAGACTTTCGGACGATTTACAGCGCGGACAAAGAAAAGGGCGGAGGGGTGCACTTAGATTTGTTTCACGAAATGGATTACACCTGCTGGCTTTTCGGCCTCCCGGAAAAATCGGTCGGTTTTAAAACCAGTAAGTCAACCCTTAGGATTAACGCAATAGATTATGCCAACTATATACTGACATACCCTTCTTTTAATGCCTCAATAATTTTGAACTATTACCGTAAAACGCCAAGAAGGACAATAGAGATTTTATTTGATACGGCTACCTGGGTTGTTGATTTAATAAAGAGCACGATTACCACCGACAGCAATGAGGTGATTTTTAAGGCGCCGGATTTTGAGATGAGCGATACTTATAAAAATCAAATGACCTATTTTATTGAATGCATAAATAATAACATCGTTCCGATGAACACTTTCGACGAATCGATAAAAGTATTAGCGCTAAGTTTGCAAAATGGATAGATTAAAGGATAAAATTGTAATTGTTACCGGGGGCAACGGCCTTTTGGGAAAGGAAATTATCTCGAAGGTCGTGGCCGAAGGGGCCGTTTGCATAAATGTAGATATTAACCATACAACGAGCGATGATTTACATAGCATTAATTGTGATATAACAGATAATAGCGCTGTTGCTGAAGCCATTAACACCATTATCGGAAAATATGGTAAAATAGATTGCCTGGTTAACAACGCGTATCCGCGCACGAGCGACTGGGGCAATAAATTCGAAGATATTAGGTACGAATCATGGCAAAAGAATATTGACGGCCAATTGAATAGCTATTTTTATTTAACCCAGCAGGTATCAAAATTTATGGTTCAGGCCAAATCAGGCTCGGTGATCAATATGGCGTCGATATATGGTGTAGTGGGGCCCGATTTTACAGTTTACGACGGCACAAATATGACCATGCCTGCAGCTTATTCGGCCATAAAGGGTGGAATAGTGAATTTTACCAGGTACCTGGCCTCGTACCTGGGCCCTCATAACGTCAGGGTAAATGCTGTATCTCCTGGTGGTATTTTTGACAATCAAAATGGTACTTTTGTGGAAAATTACATAAAAAAGGTCCCGCTACGCAGAATGGGCCTCCCGGATGATATTTCGCCCGCTGTGGTGTTCTTATTATCAGATGAGGCAAAATACATATCTGGTCAAAATATTATAATTGACGGCGGTTGGACAAGTATATAAAAGAATATTAATTAAAAAAGTAATGAGCGATAAAACAGTTTTTTGGTGTACAAACTGTATGAATATGTCAACCAGGCCACGAATTTCATTCGACGCCAGGGGATGGTGTAATGCCTGCCAGTGGATGGAGGAGAAGAAAGTGATGGACTGGACCCCAAGGAAGAAAGAGCTGGAAACTTTGCTCGCAACGCATAAATCAAAAACAGGGAACTTTGATTGTATAGTACCAGTAAGTGGTGGTAAAGATGGATCCTACGTAGCCTATACGTTAAAGCATAAATACGGTATGAACCCTTTGGCAGTTACTGTAAGGCCCGCTTTATCTTTGCAGATTGGAGATCAGAACCTTAGCAATTTTATACATTCGGGCTACAATCACATCCATTTAACGCCCAATCCGATAGTGCTTGACCGCCTTAATAAGTATGGATTTATTGAAAAGGGTTTTCCGTATTACGGCTGGTTGATAGCAATTATGACTGCTGTTATTAAAACGGCTGCCAATTTTAAAATTCCCTTGCTGGTATATGGGGAAGACGGCGAGATAGAGTACGGCGGTTCTACCGAAAGTAAAAATAAACCTCTTTATGATATAAATTATATGAAGAGAGTTTACCTGGAAGGCGGGCATGATAAGGTATTTGAACGGATTAAAAAAGACGGGGATATCTCTGACGCGGATCTATCATTCTTTAAGTTCCCGTCTGACGATGAGATATCAGAAATAGGCCTTTCGTTTACCCATTGGTCATATTTTGAGCCATGGGATTCATATAGAAACTACGTTGTGGCTAAAGATCATTGCGGTTTAATTGAAAAGGACGAAGGTAATTTGGATACTTTCACTAATTTTGCCCAGAACGATCAGGCCTTATACGCGTTGCATGCTTATTTAATGTATTTGAAATTTGGTTTTGGCAGAGCTACCCAGGATGCAGGTATCGAGATCAGAAGAGGATCGATGACCAGGGAGCAAGCCATTAATTTAATTAAGATGTATGATAATGCTTACCCTTATGAGTTGATAGATGTTTATCTTGATTATTATAAAATGACAAAGGAGGAATTTGACGACGTTTTAGACAGGTATGCAAACAAGAGCTTGTTTGAAAAGATCGACGGCATTTGGCAGCCTAAGTTTGTTCCCGGCGAGAGTTTTATGATATGAAAATAGTGATTGTTGACTATGGGATGGGAAATATCAAATCAATTTCCAGTTCCCTGAAATATATTGGTGTTGATGACGTGGTCTTATCTTCCGATTTTGAGACAATGTGTTCCGCTGATAAATTGATATTGCCGGGAGTGGGTTCATTCGGCGAAGCCATGGCCAGGATCAGGGAAAAGCAAATTGATGATCATTTAAATAAACTGGTTATATCAAATACCAAACCTTTACTGGGAATATGCCTGGGGATGCAATTGATGGGGAGTTCGAGCAATGAAGACGGGGAGAATCCCGGATTAGGTTTTGTGAATGCAGGCGTTAAAAAATTCGAATCTAAATCTGTCAAAGTTCCCCATGTGGGATTCAACCAGGTGCACGCTCATACTGGCTCCAGGTTATATTCAAATATAGCAGATGGATCTGATTTTTATTTTACACATAGCTACAGGATGACGGGAGATGCTGATATCGACCCGTCGTTTTGTGAGTACGGAGAACGGTTTATCGCAAGTTTCGAAAGGAATAATATTGCCGGCGTTCAATTTCACCCGGAATTGAGTCAGCGCAACGGATTAAACCTGTTAAGGAATTTTATTGAAAAGTTTTAATGTTAAGAAAAAGGATAATTTTTACCCTTATTTATAGCCAGGGTTTCTTTATGCAAAGCAGAAATTTCCGGCTTCAAAGGGTTGGGAATTTGAACTGGCTTGAAAAGCATTACAAGTTTCAGGACATTGCCTTTTCATTAGATGAGCTGATTGTACTGAACGCAACAAAAAAAGGCAAATCGATAGAAGAATTTGCGAAAACGATAAGTGCCCTGGTAAATGATGTTTTTATACCGATAGCAGCAGGCGGGGGGATAAGAAGCCTGGACGATGCCAAATTATTATTCAATAGCGGGGCCGATAAAATTGTTTTAAACAGTGTTCTGATTGAAGACCCGGAATTGGTTGCTGCTATTATAAGTAAATACGGAACACAAAGCGTTGTTGCCTCAATAGATTATAAAGCAAATAATGGTGTAAATGAGGTTTTTATACATGACGGGGAACAGAAGACCTCCTATGTATTAGAGGATTACATCGACTACCTTGAAAAGCTGAATGTAGGAGAGATATATTTAAATTCAATTGACAAGGACGGAACCGGATTTGGATATGATTTTGATGTAATAAACAAAATAGAAGATAAAGTAAATCTTCCCCTCATTATTGCCGGAGGGGCTGGTAATGAAAATCATTTAATGGAAGGCCTTAAAATTAGAGGAGTTAGCGCAGTTGCAACAGCTAACTTGTTTAATTTTATTGGAAACGGCCTGCCTAATGCGAGGCGAAAAATAATTGAATCGGACATGAATATTGCCAGGTGGGATGTTATTAAGTGAGATATATAACCAGATTAAATACAACATTAAGGCCGATAGAATTGGTCCCGATATACCATTTACGCATTGGAGGCTATATTTTAGATCCACAATGAAAAAAATTTGCACAAAAAAGTTTTTGTACTTTGGTGACGGTGCCCAATTTAGAGCCGGAGCATATGCCGTAGGATGTTCAAAAATTAAGATCGGCAAACGCGTTGTGATAAGGCCGAATACCATGTTGTTTGGCGAAACAAATGACCCTTTGGATGTTTCTATCACCATAGAAGACGATGTAATGATGGGTGTTGGAGTGCAGATTTATGTTAATAATCATAGGTTTGATACAAGTAAAACGCCTTTTATAGACCAGGGATATTATCCTGATGAAGCAGTAGTGATAAGGAATGGCTCATGGATTGGAGCAAACGTCATTATTCTCCCCGGAGTTGAAATTGGCGAATGTACTGTTATCGGAGCAGGTTCGATCGTTACAAAATCAATACCTCCACACACTTTAGCTGTTGGCAATCCTGCGCGGGTTATCAGGAAAATCGAATAATTTATCCTTAGAACAAATGTTAACCTTATTAAAATTATGTCATTATTAAAATGGCTCATCTAAAATACAGCACAAATTGGTAAAATATTTAAAAATATATATCTGGCAAATCATATCCATCGGTTTTAATTTCGCATCGGTATTTGTTGTAACACCATACATTGCTTCCAATCAGTCGCTATATGGAATTTATTCTATAATAATAACAGCATACTTATTTATTTCATATGCTGATTTCGGATTTTTAGGTGCAGGCATGAAATATGCATCAGAAAGTTACGCACAAAATAACAAGAATGAGGAAATTGAAGTAATTGGATTTACCGGTATGGTGTTTTTTACTTTTGTGATCTTGTATTCTTTAATAGTATTAGGCATGGCAATTAATCCTAAAATATTAGTTGGTGGAATAAAAAATGCATATGAATTTACTATAGCCCGGGAACTATTAATTATACTGTCTATATTTTGTCCGGTTTTTGTACTTCAACGAATTATCCAGATTATTTATGGTATAAGGTTGCTTGATTATAAATTTCAAAGAATTTTAATTGTTTCTAACTTAATTAAAGTAATATCGGTTTATTTTTTTTTTAATAACGGAAAATATTTTATTGTGGAATATTTTTTATTTTCTCAGTTGCTTTCATTGGCGGCGGTTATAGGAGGAATATATATAGCAAAGAAGAATTTGAATTACGATGTTAAATTACTGCTTAAATCATTTAAATTTTCTAAAAAACTATTCAAAAAGACAAAAAAACTTGCTTTTACTTCAATATTTTTGACAATTTGCTGGATACTTTATTACGAACTAGACCCTTTTGTAATAGGCAAAACTTTAGGTACTTACAATGTGGCTATCTATGCAATAGGCTTGTCAATAATTGCTTATTTCAGGTCTTTATTTGGTATTCTATTTACTCCTTTTGTCGCAAGATTCAATTATTTTGTTGGGTTAAAAGATAAAGAAGGTCTCCAGATTTTTTTTATCAAAGTAATGGCCATTTTCTTACCCTTTACAACGTTTCCGGTTATTGCGGTTTTTTTTACAACACAAAACTTTATCTATTCCTGGGTAGGCAGTAGTTATGCGCTATCTATACCTATTGCTCAAATGCTGGTCGCAAGCTATATTTTTAGTTTTATTACCTATCCTTCAGGCATATTAATTATGGCCAATGAAAAAGTAAGGGCCCTATATTTTACTAGTGCATTACAGCCGGTTATATTTTGGATAGGAATTATCTTAACTTTCAAATTTTTCGGCCTGCAATCTTTTGCATATTTTAAATTTCTTGCATTTTTCCTCGAAGCTGTCGTTTACACGGTACTTATTTTGAAATTTTTAGATATTTCCGCTTACAAATTTTTAAAGAAGATCGTTGCCCCCGCTGCTGTTCCTACTTTTCTTGTAATAGTTTTTCTGCTCCTCATAAGAGGTCATTTGCCGCTGACTAAAAATAAGATAAATCTTTTGTCTTATTTTCTTTCTATTGGAGGTGTGGTATTAACAGGTATATTTTGCTACTATTTTACATCTCCGCTATTTAAAGAGTTTTTTAATGGATTGATAGGAGGGTTCATTAAGAAGAAGGAAATTGAAATTGAATAATACGCAAATACATATAATATAGAAAGCCCAATAAACGATAACAATTGATGAATATTGAGCTTTTTCGGCCCCACCGTTGTTCCCGGAACAACTATAAAATTAATTACCGTTGTTTTTAAGATATGAGGTTTACTAAATTAATCTACATCAGATATATACCACTTACGGCTAAAATCTTTAATGATTTTTATATGGACGAAGTTGCAAAAATCGGGGTAGAAGTAGAGTATTGGGACATTTCGAGTCTGTTTTTTAAAAATAATTTTAACCAGGAAGATTCTTCTGCACTCGTAAATACACGTAAATTTCAGTCTTATAACGACCTGAAAGGCGCCCTTAGCGCTGAATCGGACCTGGCTGATACGCTTTTTATATCTTTGATGACATTTGAAGGACGAATTGGTAAGCTATATCGTATGTTAAGCAAATTTAACTGTAAGCTTGCCGTTTTTGCAAAAGATACATTACCTCTTCCTCCTCCTAACGCTGATTCTATGACAAAACGTATTGGCCGGGTTAATTTGGCCAAGCTCAAGAGTTTTTTTGAAACAAAAATTGTTAAATGGCAAAAGCGTATTGGAAAAATTAAACAGTACGATATACTATTTATGGGAGGGAACACGGGTTGGCACGCTGTCGGCAATATCGATTACAGTGAGGTTGCTCAAGCAGAGATTGTAAAAGTGAATAGCTCTGATTATGATCGATTTTTGCTGGCCCGGGATGCTGAACCTTTGCTAACAGGTGATTATATCCTTTTTTTAGATGAGTATTTACCGCTACATCCGGATGCGTCACTTTTCGGTATCGATAACATTACAGCCGAAGAATACTACCCGGAATTATGTAACTATTTTAAAAGAGTTGAGTTGCAATTTGGGATGCCTGTTGTTATTGCAGCGCATCCGAAAGCATTACAATATAAAGAGGAAGATTTTTTCGACGGAAGAAAAATATATTTTGGTAAGTCGGCTGAATTATCCAAATACGCTTCGTTTGTTCTTGCGCATGACAGCACTTCAATAAGTTATCCTATCGCGTTTGGTAAACGGCTTCATTTTATCACATCCAAAAACATTGAAAAGGGAATTAATTCTGTACATAGATGTGTAGTTTATTTTGCAAGTTTTTTAGGGTGTAACTGCCAATGGTTTGATAGGGATGAACCGATAGAACTTGTAAAAGAAGTTCCGGAAGAAGATTATAAAACTTATAAGTATGATTTTCAAACCTGGGTTGAGACCGAGAACAAATTGTCAAGCGAAATATTTGTTAATTTTTTTAAAGATAGATAAGATATGCTTTTAATATCGGTTATAAAAAGAATGATTTTGAATACTTTAATTTGGGCAAAACGATTCTATTTAATAGCGAAATTATCTTATCAGCATCCCACGTGTCGCTTTGATAGTACTTGCCATATTAATAATTGCGAATTCGAAAAATACGTTGTCATATTTGAAAACAGTAGACTTTATGCCGCAAAAATAGGTGCCTACAGTTATATACAAATGGGTGGCAGAATATTTAACTGTGAAATTGGACGTTTCTGTTCCATTGCGGCGTCGGTTAGTATAGCTCCAGGTATGCACCCATTAGAATGTACCAGTACCCATCCGAGCTTTTATTTTGCCACGCCATCACTGCCTAAAATTTATGTAACGCATGATAAATTCCCGGTATTTAGTCCGGTTCGAATAGGAAACGATGTATGGATAGGAGAAAAAGTTGTTATACTTGATGGGGTAAAAGTAGGAGATGGCGCAGTAATAGCAGCAGGGGCGATAGTTGTAAAAGACGTGGAACCATATTCTGTAGTTGGGGGAGTTCCGGCCCGTCATATTAAATATCGGTTTGATGAGCATACGATACAGTTTGTGCAAGAGAGCAAATGGTGGAATTATCCGGATGAGTGGTTTGAAGAAAATAAAGAATTAATGCTTGATACTGAAAAATTTGTTGAGCATATTAAATCTAAAAATAAATAGATATCTAAATTCTGGCTGTCTTAATTATTGCATACGTATTTTAAGCTATTGCAGCTTTAATAGTAAAATTGAAATTTAAGAATTAATGTTTTCAATTAAGCTTGAACCCGGATTGTGACTTTTTATTCCCTACATGGACAGGGAAAGAATATACAAGCAAGTTGAACGGACTGGCAGTGGGTAGTTACGACTTTGAAATCGACGACGATGATTCAGAACTTTCGAATGATAATAAGCCCTTAGCTGACGATTTTTGCCATATCCAGCCGTAAGGAAGGTTGTTATAGCCGACAACGTTTTGATGGCAAACAGGATTTACATTTCCGATAATGTTCATACTTTTGCCGACATTAATCAGCCTGTTATGGATCAACCGGTGGCATTTAAAAAAGAGGTGCTGATTGGTGAGGGCGCCTGGTTAGGTGAAAACGTTTGCGTAATAGGAGCAAGTATCGGTAAAAACTCTGTTATTGGCGCCAATTCGGTCGTGATGAAAGATATACCGGACTTCTGTGTCGCCGTTGGAATCCCGGCGAGAGTTATAAAGAAGTTTGATTTTGCAACCCAGGAATGGGTTTCAATTGTTTAAAATAATCAACAAATGGGAAACATTTTGATAACGGGCGGGGCGGGTTTTATTGGTTCAAACCTGGCTAAAAAGTTATTGACCGAAGGGCATCAAATAACTATACTGGATAACTTTCTTGCCCAAATTCACGGAGAAAAAGATACGCTGGATGAAGCGCTTGAAGGAAAAGTACGCCTGTTAAAAGGGGATGTTGTTGATAAGGAAGTATTCTATACTGCATTAAAGGACCAGGATGCGGTGATACACCTGGCGGCAGAAACGGGCACGGGTCAGTCTATGTACGACGTTTCAAGATACACCCTGGTAAACATCCAGGCCACATCAACCTTATGCGACTATATTATTAATGAAAAACATAGCATTAAAACGATAATCGTAGCGTCATCAAGATCTATATATGGAGAAGGGAAATACTACTGCCAAAGCTGCGGTAATGTGTATCCGGATGCAAGAACATTTGCATCGGTAAAAGACTCGTATGAAGTTACGTGCCCGGAATGCAACGATAATACCCTTGTGTTAAAAGCTACGGACGAGCAATCAAAAATCCACCCGGCTTCATTTTACGGAATTACTAAACAGGTGCAGGAGCAGATGGTAATTATGGCAGCCAAATTAAAAAAAATAAATGGGTTCGCCTTACGTTATCAGAACGTTTACGGCCCCGGTCAATCGCTTAAAAATCCCTATACCGGCATCCTTTCCATATTTTCGAGATTGGCATTACGAAATGAAGAAATCAATATATTTGAAGATGGCCTTGAAAGCAGAGATTTTGTATACATTGACGATGTGGTTGAAGCCACAGCCAGGTGCCTCGCTGGCGAATTGACAGGTCAGCATATTTTAAATGTTGGCAGTGGCGTTCCGGTGTCGGTAATTGAGGTTGCTAAGGAAATTACAAATTATCTGAAAAGTGACTCCCTGATAAAAGTATCGGGAACATTTCGGGAGGGAGATATCCGCCATAATTTTGCTGATTTGAGCTTGGTTTCGTCGGTAATCGGATTTCAACCAGAATGGAAATTTAAGGACGGCCTTCATCGTTTCCTGGACTGGGTACTGATACAAGAAGATATTCCGCTTAACGTAAATGATTATACACATTCGTTAATGGAATTAAAAGAGAGAGGGCTGTTAAATGGCTGATATACCTAGCCCGTTAATTAGCGTGGTTTTTACCAGCTATAATCATCAAAAATATTTAAAACAGGCGGTTGATAGTATTCTAAACCAGACTTTTAAAGATTTTGAGTTTATTATTATCGACGACTGCTCGACAGATGGAAGCAGGAGTATCCTGGAAGCCTATCAAAATATTCCAAACGTTAGGATTACCTTTTTAGAAAAGAATACCGGCAGCTATGTTAAGGCCAGTCATTACGGTGCTTTACAAGCCACAGGTAAGTATTTGCTGTTTGCGCAATGCGATGATTTTGCTGAAAATACTCAGCTGAGTTATTTGTCCGAAAAGGCTTTATCGTATCAGGATACGGTAGGGGTGGTTTTTTCAAAAAGCAACATGATTAATGATAAAGGCGAATTTTTGGGTGATGATTACACGTTAAGAAACAAAAGCTTCAGGGAAAAATGTGCCGCGGATGTATTTCTTGACGGCAAGCAAATGAGGTCGTTTTTATCATATGCATGTGTAATACCTAATTTAAGCGCAGCATTGATAAAAAAAGATTTATACTTTGAAGCAGGCGGACTGCCCGAGAAATATGCAATGGCGGCTGATTGGGCATTTTGGCTTTCTTTGTCGGAGATGACAAATTTCTATTACGTTACTCAGCCATTAAATAATTTCAGGCAACACAATGCCACCATCAGAAGCAAGACAAAAATAGACAACCAGCTGCTCGAGATTTTTACCTTATTTACCGAACACATTAAAACTTATAATATTACAGGAAAATCCCGGAATGAAATGCTAACGGGTTTCGGTAATATTTGGTTTACCTATTTCCTGGAAGCTCCGCGATCTGTTGCTGCGTCGGCTATTAAGTTCATCAGTAAAATTTCAGCGAAAAATAAATTTATGAGTTATTTTTTATTAAAAGGAGCTTTAAAAAAGATAGGCTTCATTATTAATAAATAGCTGTCAATATGATTAGATAATGACTAAATTTTTTTCCGTAATTATTCCCACCTATAACCGTGCTGCTGGAGTTAAAAGAGCTTTAGACTCTTTAGCAAGGCAAACCTTTACGGATTTTGAAGTTTTAGTTTGCGACGATGGTTCAACAGATGAGACAGCGACTGTTGTAAAAGGCTATTCCGATGTATTGGACATAACGTATCTTTGGGCCGAAAATTGGGGAGGGCCTGCCAGGCCACGGAATTTAGGGATTGAAAAAAGTGTTGGTAAATGGATATGCTTTTTGGATTCTGATGACTGGTGGTATCCGTCGAAACTGGAAGAGTGTTTTAAATTTACGCAGGAATTTGACTTTATATATCATTACTTAGATATAATTGACGAAAAAGATAAAGGGCGAAATCCGAAAAGAGTTAGCCGCCCGTTAAATAATAATGTTTTGAAGGAGTTGACAGTTAATGGCAACTGCATTGCCAATTCCAGTGTTTTAATACGAGCATCGATAGTTAAACAAGCGGGCAAGATTGCCGAAGATAGGGACCTGATAGCTGTTGAAGATTATGATTACTGGTTAAGGGTGGCAGAAATTACAGGAAAATTTAAATTTATAGCCCAATCTTTGGGTGCTTACAACTGGGGAGAGCCGTCAAATATTTCACATATATCGCTTAACAGAATCGAAAAAGAAAGAAACATATTTAACAAGTATGTCAAACAATTGGGGGAAAGTGATATTGCTGAAGCCGAAAGCGTGTTTAGTTATAAAATAGGGAGGTATTATGGCATGCTGGGAGATTTTCAGGAAGCCAGGCGACTACTTAAAATTGCATTACTGAGCAAATCTTTGGAAGTAAAAATTAAGGCTTTTATCTATTTAATGTATTTTCGTTTTCCTGTTCTTAAAAAGCATAGTAAATGAATGAAGATAGCCAGTTGTCAAAAATTGCTACGACATGCCTTTTCCTGTCTTTTTTTAGTGCATACGTCGGTATAATTTCTCTTGTATATGCCGTAATGCTCCCGATGCTTATTGTGAAGGTTGACAAGAATTATAAAATTACTTTTTATGATTTTTTTCACATCATAGTGTTGCTCATTTTTGCCTGTCTCAAGTTTTTCCAGGTAGGTTTTTTTACAGCAGACTCGATTTTAAGGTATTATCTGGGTGTTGTACTGGTATATCAGTTCAGTAAAACTTATGCAGTAAAGTTAGATATACAAAAAATCCTTTTTGTATTCTGTATATGCGTAATTGCTGAGGGTGTGATTATCAACATATTTTTCGATCCTTTTCAATATCTTCCAAACTACCCTCACGCTGCATTTGAAGAGCAGATGATAGGCCATTACACCAAATTTATGGGCTTTTACCAACGGCCTTATAGTGTAGGGATGAACTCCAGCACATCGTCGACGATACTTTGCGCAATGATGATCTTCAGGGATATCCTGATAAAAAACAAAGCTATTGTAGCAGATAAAAAGATTGAAATATTAGGTGCTGTTTCAATATTAATGTTAGCCTCGGGCGTAGGTTTGGCTCTTTACTTTTTCTACCTGCTCCATAAGTTTCAATTACTTACATTAAAACGATTTTTAATATTACTGGCGATAGTGGTATTAATGTTAAATTATTATGCGCAAGTTTCTGAATTTATATCACCCGACAGTATCTTCCAAAAGGTATCATCGGGATACGTCAATTTTTTAGAAGATTATAAAACTGAACAGGTAACAAGTGTTTTCAGCGAGCTTAAAGAACCCGGTAATTCACTTTGGATAGGTAAAGCCTTTGAAACTAAAAGCGAAATAATAACGCAAAGTGATTTTGCCTGGAATGACTTGTTTATATGTTTAGGCTTTGGCGGTTTGATACTTTTAATATCCTTCCTTGTTAATAAAGTGAATAAATTTACATTATTTCCGATTTTGATATTTATCATTGGGGCGTTTCATTATGGAGGTATGTTTACGTTGGCCGGGCAAATTATTCTTGCTCAAATTTTATGCGCCGATTATCAGCCAGTCCATATTGATAAAAATACCGCCGCAGAAATAGCGGCACAAGTTTAATATGTTAAGTATAATTATTCCAACAGTTGGAAATAGAATAATCGAGATTGAAAGATTGCTTGAAAGCCTGGAGAAACAGTCCAGCCCTGATTTCGAGATCATACTGGTTATTCAGGAAAATCACGCTGCTATCGAAAAAATTGCCGGAAACTATAAGCCAAATATTAAAATCTGCAATATTTTCAGGAAAGGTTTATCGCATGCCCGCAATGAGGGTATTAAGCTGATTAATAAACAAGCGACCCTGGTAACGTTTTCTGATGATGACTGCTGGTATCCGCCAAACACTGTAGCGTTGGTGCTTGATAACTTCAGGAAGTTTAATTGTAGCATATGTTATCAAATATTCGATCCTACTATTAACGAACCATATAAAGCCTATCCAACACACGAAAAGCAAAAACTGAGCTTACGGGAATCGTTAAAAGTTTCATCTATAGAAATTTTTGTTCCAAAACTTATCGTAGATGCGGGTTTGAGATTTAATGAAAAGTTTGGTTTAGGTACTGCTTATCCATCCGGCGAAGAAAATATATTTTTGTTTGATGTTATAAGGCAAGGCTATGCCATACGTTATTTGCCGGTAAGCGTGGTGTTCCACCTGAAACCCATTTGGGCCAACAAAGAGTACATATTTAAAGGTAAAGGCGCCCTTTTTGCAAAATTGTATGACAGGTATACAGCGAAATTATTGATTATTATTTATGCGGCCAGGAAATATAAACACTCTTCAAATATTTTTTCGGACCTGACTAAAATGTTTAAAGAAACACTTTCTTAAATGCTGGTTTCAATTATAACACCTTCATATAATTCGTCCAAACATATAGCTGCAACTATAGAGTCGATACTTGATCAGAGCTATACAGATTGGGAACATATTATTATAGATGACGCGTCGGGTGATGACTCATTAGAAATTGTGAAGCAATATTCAGCAAAAGATGCAAGGATAAAATATATAGGCTTGAGCGAAAATAGGGGGGTTGCAAACGCACGTAACCAGGGCTTGAAATTTGCTACGGGCAAATTTATTACCTTTCTTGATAGCGACGATTTGTGGGATAGCTCAAAACTTGAGAAGCAAATCAACTTCATGCTGAAGAATAATTTTCGGTTTACGCATACGGCTTATCGTAAAATAAATTCTGAGGGCGCTGTCGTAGCAAATAAAATCGGAGTTTCACCGGTTGTAAACTATAATAAGCTTTTAAAGCATAATGAAATAGGATGTTTAACGGTAATGTGCGATGCCGAAGTAATTGGTAAACATTCATTTTCTAAAATAGGGCATGAAGACTTTGCGCTGTGGTTGAAGATTTTAAAAGATGGTCATTTGAGCCATGGCCTGGACGAAGTTTTGGCATCTTATAGAGTTCACGGAAATACATTATCATCAAATAAATTAAAATCAAGCACATTCACCTGGAATATACTTAGAAACGAGGAGAAGCTGCCTTTACATAGAGCTGTATATAACTTTTTGTTTTATGCAACAAATTCTATGTGGAAATATTTAAAAAAATGAGTTTGTTGAGGGATTGTTGTATAATAAAAGATCATGCTGAAATTTAAGGGAATAAACAGTTTAAGACGTATTACGAGCAAAGGAGATTTTACCCCGGAAATTGACGGCTTGCGTTTCCTTGCAATACTCCCTGTTGTGTTAATGCATATAAACACAAATTTCATCAGAGTTTTCGGCGCTCCGGATTCTTACTTAAATTCAGAAGTTAACCGATTCGTCCATTTTGGAGAATTAGGCGTGAGATTTTTTTTTGCAATAAGCGGGTTTGTCCTCGCTAACGCCTTTGCGAAATTTTTTAAATCAAACAAGAGTTTTCGCTCATTCGATTTAAAGGGATATTATTACCGGCGGTTAACACGGTTGGAGCCGCCTTTTTTTATATCAACAATAACCCTGTTTTTCTTTACAGGATTGGTTGTAGTGGGTAATTTAAAATCAATAATTCCTAACCTGATAGCCACTTTAACCTACACACATTATTTATGGTATGGAAAGTGGTCGGTTATTAACCCGGTTACATGGTCCTTAGAAGTTGAAGTGCAATTTTACCTGTTGGCGCCATTTTTAGGATGGCTTTTTTTCTCTTTTTTTAAACAAAGAATTACGAATATTTTATTGGTCGCCTTAATCGTTGCGGTTCCAATCATTTTCGTGAGGCCGCATAGTATTTTTGTTGATAACCCTCATCTTACTAAAGGGCTGGTAGTCTATTTTAGCCATTTCGCAGTTGGTATTTTAATGTCGTCAATTTATAATAGCGTGCATTGGATAAAGGTTAAGCAGGCTTACTTTTTTGACATTGTTTGCATAGCTGCTATCGTTGGATTATTTGCATTTTATCCGCCTAATATTGGATTTAGCTATATTTTTGATTTATGCATCTTGTTGATCATGGTATGCAGCTTTAAAGCAAAATTATTCAATCGCTTTTTTTCGAATATTTATATAAGCACCATTGGCGGAATGTGTTATTCGATATACCTTATCCATTACAGCGTTGTTTTCGGCCTGATGAAGGTGACCAAATCCATTAGATTCGATAATTTTTACGTCAATATATGTTTTCATACGGCTTTATCCCTTTTAGTAATTATAGCTATCTCAACACTTTTTTATAAATGGTTTGAGCGGCCGTTCATGGATAAAAAGTGGCCCCAAAAGCTGAAAAATTTTGTCGTGGTAAAATACAGGCAACGTTTCAATCAGAGTATTTGACGAGGCGAGAATTTATATCAAGTGGTTCTTGTCAACGCTATCAGCAGAAAAAATTAAAAGCTATAATATATCTTGTAGATCGCGAAATGAAATAAAGTGTTGACATGTAAATTCGATTTGCAATTTTTCAGGTTTTATTCGGCCAGGGAACATGATTATTTTGGCGATAATGTTCTTTAGAAAAGTTGATGAAATCGGTTGTGCTAAATAAACACGAACATAGTTCGACCTCAATCCGCAGATGTGAAAATAATAATTTTACATTAACTGTTACTATTCACATGGTTTTCTCGTTTTGTAGATAAAGTAGACGGTAGCTTTAATACTTAGCGGTGTATTTTACATATAAATATAATAAATGTGGTTTTAAGTTATTAGTTTTGCAAAGAAGCCAGTCTTATTGCAGAAACAAAAATAATATTCACTATATTGAAAACTAATTATTAAGTTGGCAGTTTCTAAAGAAAATCCGGAAAACTTTAATTGCGGAAAAATGTTTTAAGGTAAAACTGGATTGACTTTTATAATGGATAAACATCTATATGGAATTGATTGAAGAACGGATAGTACAGAATTATAGTAGAAACCTAGACAACAATAAAACTTCTTTTTTCGAATTCGAAATTGGGTTTAACAAGATTGAGGTGTTTTGCCCCGAAGAAGAGCACGAACGTATTCAAAGGTTGTTGCAATCGGTAGCGAAAGCTAAATCTTCCAAACTGAAGAAGATGTTTTCGCCGAATAAAAAGATAATTCTTTACTATCAAACCCACCTGATTAATTATCTGGACAAACTTCACCTGATTAATTACATTGAAAATGGTTTTACGGCCTATTCAATAATTGATTTTTTGGAAGAAATAAACGGGTTTACTGAAATATCGTTGCTGGATTGGGATTACTTTATAGGGAAAGAGGATTTTTCGGTATTGAGAAACACCAGAAAAGTTGCGCTGAAGCGGATAGCTGATTATTTCCATGCTATTATCCTGATGATAATAACACTTCCTATCTCAATAATAACCGCTATTTGCATCAAATTAGAATCTCCGGGGCCAATTTTCTACCTGCAAACAAGGGTTGGGCAATTTAACGAAGAGTTTAAGGTTATTAAGTTTCGTTCGATGAGGCAGGACGCCGAAAGTAAAGGTGCACAGTGGGCTCAAAAGAACGACCCGCGGTTGACACGGGTAGGTGGATTTATAAGAAAGACACGTATTGACGAAATTCCGCAGTTAATAAACGTATTGAAGGGTGAAATGTCATTAATCGGCCCGCGCCCTGAAAGAAAGGTTTTTATAGATATGCTGGTGAATGAAATCCCTTTTTACGAATTCAGGCATAGCGTTCGTCCGGGCATAACCGGGCTTGCACAGGTGAAATACCCGTACGGCGCCTCGGTAGAAGACGGTGTTTGGAAACATAAATACGATTTATATTACATTAGGAATCAAAGTTCATTTTTAGACCTTAAAATTATATTGCTCACTATTGGAACTGTAGTGGGGGGATTTGGAAGATAAGTTAGCTTACAATTCCTGGTGAAAAGATATGGCTGCCGGTAAATTAATTACCGGCAGTTTTTTTTGCAGGTATGCTATCACCCAAAATCTTTACGATATTTAAACATCTTTATGGGGAGTAGTCAACCACAGGGCGAAGCCTTTATCGAAACACAATGCCTTATTTTGCGTGATTGGCGGCTATCTGACCATGAGCCCTTCGTAGCGCTTAATGCCGATCCGGATGTGATGGAGTTTTTTCCATCAATACAAACGCCGGAGGTAACATTGGCTCAAATTGAAAGGTTAACAGCGCATATAGCCATCAATGGCTTTGGTTTTTTTGCAGTTGAAAGGAAAGATAACAGAGCGTTTATAGGTTTTACAGGTCTGGCATATCCCCGCTTCGAAGCGCACTTTACACCATGTGTAGAAATTGGCTGGCGATTGAATAAGGCTAACTGGAACCGGGGTTTTGCTGCCGAAGCTGCTAAAGCCTGCCTTGAATTTGGATTTGACGAGTTGAAAATGGAAAGGATTTATTCATTTACTTCAGTACATAATCAACGATCGGAAAATGTGATGAAGAAGATTGGTATGACGCAGGATGGCTTTTTTGAGCATCCTTCGATTGAGGTTGGAAATTGGTTGAGAAAACATGTTTTATATAAAATAACTAAATAGTATGAACACTATTCATGAAATATCTTCCCGGCTGGCATCGCTGTGCGAAGAGCGTAAGTTTGTAGAAGCTTATAGTGAACTTTTTGCGGAGGATGCGGTAAGCATTGACCCGATATATAATAATGAGTCCTTAATCGGCTTGCATAACCTTATTGAGCGGGAGCGCCAATTCCTCTCGAGGACCGAAATTCATGATATCAAGGTATCTGACGCCAATTTTGCCGGTAACTATTTCAGCGTAATTATTTCCATGCATTTTACGCCTAATGGACAGGAAAGTAGGGCGATTGAAGAATTATGCGTTTATAAGGTTGATAAGGGTAAAATTGTTAGTCAGCAGTTTTTTATTGGTTAAGAATATGAAATGTACGACTGCTATATTAACGTTGATGTTGCTTACTACCGTCTCCTGCTACAGGTCGTCGGCCCAGGATGTAAATAGTTTTACGCAGTTTCATATCTATTCGTCGCATACCTCGTTCCCGGACACAGGCCGGAGAGCCGGCCACGTTTACGATAAGAAACTGTACACCTTTAAAGAGCATTATTATGACAGTACGGTATTAATTATAGTGCCTAAAAACCTGAACGCATCGAAGAAAGTCGACCTTGTTTTCTGGTTTCATGGCTGGGGAAATAATGTAGATAGCGCCGCTGTGAGATACGAGTTGACCAGGCAGTTCATTGCTTCCAGATGCAACGCTGTACTGGTTTTAGCGGAGACGGCCCGCAATGCCCCGGACAGTTACGGCGGCAAGCTGGAAAACCCGGGTATTTTTAAATTACTGGTTGCCGATGTATTAAGCGGGTTGGCAGAAAAAAGGTTGGTACGGCAAAATTGCGCTGCCGGGCATATTCTGTTAGCGGGGCATAGTGGCGCCTATCGGGTAATGGCCCGCATTCTTAAAAACGGGCAAATACCGGTGGATGAGGTAATGCTGTTTGATGCTTTATATGCAGAAACCAATACTTACATGGACTGGATAAAAGCCGACAGGCAGCACCGCTTTGCAGATATTTATACCGATCATGGCGGAACGCTGGATGAAAGCAAAAAAATGGCAGGCATGATCGATGATGCCGACATGAGCAATTTTGAAGTTGAGGAAACCAAACTAATTCCTGCGCAATTAGATGCTCATCCGCTTATTTTTATCCATAGCCTGAAAGAACACAACGATGTAGTGAGCCCGGATAATTTCAGACTGATGCTGGAGCATGAGCCGTTTTTGAAGGCGTTGAAGTAACAGATATCACAATTTTACTCTTACGGCAACAGTGGGATAAACCTGGAACACATTTTCGGTTGTGTTTACATGGTAATATAATAATTGTTTGGAACCTACCGCGAAATTTTTGGTGAGATTAAACCAAGCCTGCGGCTCCCCAAAAAATGAAACGGTTTTGCCTTTTAAATCCCTGGTAAAATCATCACCCTGGTTTTTATTGAGCGTATATAGCTCGAAATCGCCTGCGAATTCAATTTTATAATTAAAAACGCCTTTCCACCAATAGAATGACAGCATTATATCGTTGCTGGGTTTGTTGAGAAAGTTGTGGGTATAATAAAGTATGGCAGTAAAATAAGCGCCAATCGCCCCGAACGAATAGCTAGGCCCCACGCCCAGGCTATTGCCAATGTAGTAGCTGTATTGCTTTGGCTCGGTTACACCCAGGCCACCGCTGTATTGCGCGCTTAGGAAAACTTTTGGCTTCCAGAAACGGAATGACTGCGAGGTCTGCACATAAGCTTTGCCAATGTTATTTTTGTTTCCCTGCATATCTGCTTCTGCTTTAAACAGGAATGCGCCCGGCTTAATAAATGAGGCGGTGTCGGTCTGCGACTTGAAATATTCGAAAAATAAGGCTGGGAAATTTTGCGGGTTATGCTTTGGGGCAACCGTATGCCGCAAATCGTAATGCAGCTGCAGGCTTTGCGGGAAAGCACGCAACGTAAACAGGCAAAGGATTAGAAAGATTATCTGCTTCATTTTTATATTTTTAATGGATATTTAAACCGTATTGAAGCAAAGGTGGCGAGAGCGATTTTTAAAGTGCGGAAATGCAGCGTAAACCTTGCGTAAATCTGCTGGGTTGATTTTAAATTGTTGTTTTATAGTGTTTTATGAGCGATAGTGATTTTATAATATTTGCCGGGTTATTTAAAGAAGTATACCAGAAATGTTTTGGTCATGCTATTACTGCGCCGCTCGCCGAGACAGAAAGCAAACTTTTATGCAATAATATCCTCGACGAAACCGGCCTGTCAATAGGGTGGAAGAGTGTAAAAAACTATTCTATTTTTATTGCGGACGCGGCGGCCGGCAAAAAAGAGAATCCTTCTGTAGCTACACTGGATACATTGGCGCGCTATGTTTTACAGGCGCCCTACACTAACGAAATAAAACGTAAAGATGAGGAAGGGCATCATCCCTATTGGTTTGAGTACCGGGGAAAATATGCTAATACGCAACCTGGAAAAGGCAATAGGCGAGGAGCGAGAACAGTTATTTTCGGTTTTATTATTTTGTTTCTGCCATTGGCGACGATAATATTTTTTAAGGTTATTATGCAGCCCGCCGGCCAAAGCTTTACCGATGATTTTGCCCATACGGATGATACCGCTTTACAAAACAACGGCTGGTTTGTAAAAGCCAAAGATGTAGAATGGTGGAATAAAAGGAATGCCTTGACCAACGGATTAACCCTTTATACCTTAAAAGGCGATAGCTGGCCCGATACAGTCTCCAAACCGGCAATACGTAACCTGCTGCTGCGTGAAATACCGGCTGAATGTTTTACGGCCGAAGTGCATTTGGAAAACTTTATTCCCCAGGCGGAATGGCAGCAAGCGGGAGTTTTGTTAATGGAAGATACCACATTTACCGGTAAGAGTATCAGGCTTTCCCTGGCTTATAATGATTACTTCGGCGGAATGAAACGCCCTAAAGAAATTCTGATACAGGCTATTTCTTCGCTGGGTAACGGTTTCGGCAAACCCGAAGAAATTGCTCATAAAGTGCTGTTTTATCCTGACAGCATAGCTAATCATGATGTTCTTGTACAAAACTTTCAAAACTCAGCCTTGAGGATAGAGAAACATGGCAGGAAATTCAGGTTCCTGTATGCAGGAGGTGTAAAAAAAAATGGTGCATTTAAGGAAATTGCCAGCCAGGAAGCCAACATCAAGCCAAAATACATCGGACTATTTGCCATCAGGGGTTTTACCGATTCGCCTTCGATACCGGTAAAGTTTAAATTCTTCAAGCTAACGGGGGAGAGTTGCGGACTGTAATGGGCGTTTAATGCTCAATGCAAATTTCGTTTAGTCAACCTCACATCGAAAGTGTAAACGTTTTTTAGGACTGCACAATGCAAAAAAAAGGAACACTTTACTGAATGTATGGCTAAATAATACTCAATAAACCAGTCCCAATTTTTCATTTCACCACATAATTCCGGGGTTTGGCCTCATTTATTTTATCAAGCCGGGAAATCGTCTTTCATTTGAATAAGAAAAAGGAAAATGGAAGAAACGACTGTAAAATACAATTTGTACAATTTTATAAAAAGATTTTTAGTGCATGCTTTTGTGCTGTGGTTATTGATAAACACCTGGGGGTGGATCGAATACATTTACAAAGTACGTTTCGACCTTGCTTACACCGTTAATAAAGATGGCAGTACATTAACTTTTACCGACAATTTTATCAATCACAATGTTAACCAACCTTTAATTTTATGGGTGTTGCTAATAGCATTTTTAGGGGAGGCGAACTGGCTATTTATCCTCCAGCGGAAAAGCCTGGTTTGGTTTGCGACGGGCATAATTTGCCTGGGACTGGTCGGCGGAGCTACAAGCCTGTTGTTGACAAAGCATTTTGCCTTTTATCCTATAGCCGCTCAATTTATCGAGGCTTCGGTATTTATCATGGCCTATATAGTTGGTTACGCCATATTGTATAACTTCTTTTACGAACGTTATCAGCGTATTAAGTTTTATAAACAAAAATCGGAGGCGGAGCTACATTTGCTGAAAGCGCAGATAAACCCCCATTTCTTTTTCAATACGCTGAATAACATTTATGGGATGGCTTTAAGCGAGAATGCCACCAAAACTGCCGGAGCATTGGAACTGTTATCGGACATGATGCGGTATAATATGGATGGCGTGCGCGAAGATTTAATACCGCTTAAAACCGAGCTGAAATTTATAGAAGATTACCTGGCTCTGCAGCAATTGCGGATACCGGCTGATTCCAAAATCGTTATAAACAATACCATCGAATACCCGAAAATCAATTATAAAATAGCGCCGATGCTGTTGATTCCGTTTATAGAAAATGCCTGGAAATACGGTATCAGCACGGATAAACCTGGTAATATCAGCCTGCATATCCGCGTTGAAAAACATCAGCTTATCATGATTTTAGAAAACCCTGTTTTCGCGAACATCAGCACCGAAAAAGGCTCCGGACTGGGCATACCTAATGTTAAGCAGCGGCTGCAAATGATTTACCCGGGACTGCATCAACTGCAAATCGAAAGTGACGAAAATAAATATCGGATAAACCTTACTATTGTAATCTAACCCAAAACCAAAATCAGCATGAAAAAAATAATATTGCTAATTACCGCCCTGTCATTGCATTTTAGCGGGAAACTAATGGCGCAGCACAACATTTTCCCATTTACCATAACCGGCGCTATAGCTCAAAATACGAACGCTTCAAAAGTTTACCTTGCTTACCAGTATGAAGGCGTGAGGTATATCGACTCCACCGTGGTTATCAACCGGCAATTCAAAATTACGGGGAAAGTAGACAACATTTTGTTTGCAACCCTGGTGTTGGACCATAAAGGTATTGGCTTTAAAAGACTGATTAAGAGCCCGGTTGACGAAGCAGACGCCTTACAGTTTTACCTGCATGGCGGGAACATTAACCTGAAATTGAAAGACTCTATATCGACGGCTGTGTTTGCAAATTCCAATATTAACCAGGATTACAGCAGGCTAAAAACATTGCTGGGTGTGAATTCCGAGCATAAGCTGTATCATTTATCGGCCCAAATGTTAAAAGCTCAAACACCAGCCGCCGGAACGGCTTATGAAATTTATTATGACAGCCTAAAAAAAGCACGGCGGCCCCTACTTAAGAAATTTGTGCTGGAAAACCCCAAAAGCTACATTGCCCTCACAGCACTAATGGATTATGCAGGCGATTTCAGCGATACGACGGAACTAAAGTTATTATTTAAAAGAATAGATGAGGGTTTGCGAAATAACCTGCTAGGCCAAAAAATCAATATGCTGCTAAATAGTAAAGTTGCAATAGGCGCTATTGCCCCCGATTTCACGCAATACGCCACACAAGGCACACCCGTCAAATTTTCATCCTTTCGAGGTAAATATGTGCTGATTGATTTTTGGGCATCGTGGTGTGCCCCTTGTCGTGAAGACAACCCAAAATGGGTTAAGGTATATAACCGTTTAAAGGATAAAAACTTTACTATCTTAGGTGTATCCCTGGATGGGCACGACACCAAAGCCGGTTGGCTGAAGGCTATTAAGGACGATGGCTTAACCTGGCCGCAGGTATCAGATCTGAAGCATTGGGATAATACGGCAGCTGCCCTTTACGGGATAAGGGCCATACCGCAAAATGTACTGGTTGACACGCAGGGAAAAGTAATGGGCCGGAATATGGAGCCGCAAGAGGTGCTAATCACAATTCAACGCCTGGATAAACGAAAATGATAAATGCGATTGCGATTGACGACGAGCCTATTGCCCTGGATGTGATAAAAACACATGCAGCCAATATCCCGTTTGTGGATTTAAAAGCTACATTTTTAAGCGCTACTGAGGCATTAGCCTGGCTTCAGAAAAATAAAATTGATTTGGTTTTTCTGGATATCCGGATGCCGGACTTAACAGGAATAGAATTTGCATCGCTGGTACCGAAATCCGTTCACATTGTATTCACAACCGCCTATCCTGAATATGCTGTTAAAGGCTTCGATCTCGCGGCGACTGACTACCTGCTGAAGCCGGTAAGCCTTAGTCGCTTGCTGCAAGCCTGTACCTTAGTTAATGAACGCATACAGATTGAAAACAAACAGCCAGACGGCAGTCAAAATATGTTTGTTAAGGATGGCTATAACCTGGTTAAGATTAACGTCCCCGAAATTACGTACATAGAGGCGGGCGATAATTACCTGAGTATTTATGAAGGCGAAAAACGTACGCTGTCGCGGATGACCCTGACCGAAATGCTGGATAAGTTGCCCCTGGGTGCCTTTCAAAAGGTGCATAAATCATACATCGTGGCGATAAACAAAATCGAAAAAATTGAACGGGGGCGCCTGTTAATTGGCGGCGTTAAAATACCAGTGTCGGCTAATTTAAAGGGTGGCCTGATGCGAAAAGTTAACCTATAAAACAAAGAGGACCCGCGGTAACCCGCGGCGTCCCCCATTATTCGCCCAATTAAAACTATTCCAATTAATTTGTTACTACCACTGTTGCGCTTGTCATCATCGAATGAATCAGGCAATGGTAGGTATAAGTGCCTGCTGTGTGAAAGGTAAAGCTAAAACTCTGGTTAGTTGCAATGCTGCCGCTGTCGAATAAGCCGCCCAGGTCGGTGGCGGTGTGGGGAGCACTGTCCTTATTAGTCCACATTACGGATTGACCGGCCTTGATATTCACAGTAGCAGGCGAGAAAGCAAAGCCTTGAATGGAGACTGTGGCCGACGGTGTAGTCGGGTCGGGTGCCACCTTGGCTTTATTTGATGAACAGCCGGTAAAAGTAAAAGCCGCCAGTATGATAACCGATAGATAAATGAGTGTCTTTTTCATGAAATGGAGAATTAATAAATACAAGTTTGTTTATAATCATCACGGGGGGAAACGAAGAAAGGTTGCCTTGAAATATAATTTATTTCTAAAGAATTAACCAACAGGTGTTTCCGGCAGCACGATACGTAGTTTTACGCAGAAAATTGGGTAGCAGCACGGTTTATGCATCGAAGTCATAGCTTTAATTTTACAGTACCTGTTTAATTAACTACTACTGATATGGCTGTACGAATAATTTGTATTAAAAAGGAAGAAGGGGCAAGCGATAACCCTTACCTGGCAATCGATTATTTTGAATGGATCAACGAACGAATAAACGTAAACGGCATTACCGACAGAACCCAAATATACGATTGGATAAAAGAAGGAAACGGTGAGGCTTATATTACAGATGACAACGGCAATAAAGTTTATCTCATCCCGGCAACCTGCCCGAAAGGGAACAAATACGTGAAAACAGTAGAAGATGAATCGATACCCGACAGCCTGCTGCTCTTACCACAATGCGAGGTTTAAACCGTCCAGTTAGTATGGGGATTTACTGATAAGTTAGCGTTGTAATAGCGTGTATCAAAGCTCACTTCGACAGATAGCCAGCCGGGGAGATTGAAGGCTTCATTTTCAGTTTGCAATTCTATCTCGGCGAGGATTAGGCCGGCATTTGCACCTTTAAATTCGTCTACTTCCCACAATTTGTTTTCGTGATAAACGCGATACCTTATTTTTTCAACTTCGGATAGTGCGAAATTGTCAAGCATCTCGATAGCTTCAGCAACAGGTATTTCATATTCAAACTCCTTCCGGGCAATTCCCTCATTGCGCCCTTTTAAGGTGATATAGGCTTTCGCGCCGGCTACACGTACCCTTATGGTAGGGTGGTTGCCAGTGGATAAATAACCTTGCCGGTAAAGCATTCCTTCCGGCTTTTCGGTTTTCTGCCATTCCTCTTTATCGACCAAAAATTTACGCTCAATTTCAGTTGCCATTGTTATTTGAATAATAATTGCGAAATTAACCAAATAATGAAGCCAATTATATACCCCAGTTTGGCCGGTTAGGTAAAAAAATTCTGAATCACGATTTTGCTATTCATTCTGATACATTTAATTAAACTAAAAACCTAAAACAATGGACTTTTCACACATTAACTGGCTGGCTATCGTGGTAGCAGCCTTGTCGGCATTTATGGTAGGCGGTATCTGGTATTCCAAACCATTATTCGGCAACGCCTGGATGGTTGACAGTAACCTGAACATGGAGCAAATACAGGCCGGCAACAAAGGCAAGATTTTTGGCCTTACGGCTGTTTTCTCTTTAATTATGGCGGCCAACCTCGGTATGTTTCTTGCCGATGCAAAAACCGACGTAAGCTGGGGCGCTACAGCCGGTTTCCTGGCCGGGATATGGACCTTCAGTGCAATTGCCATTCACAGTCTTTTCGAGCTCAAAAGCTGGCGGTATATCTTTATCAACGGCGGGTACAGCCTGGTATCGCTTACCCTAATGGGAACGATAATAGGAGCATGGCGATAGCGGAGATTAATTAAGTTGAATTAGGTTGAATGAGTTGATTAAGTTTGCGACATATTAACTTTACAACATTTCAACTTTGCAACGTTACAACAACAATCAACTAAAACAATATTAACCAACACCATTAAACTTATTTATTTCTACCTCGTCATATGTATATAAAAAATATTATATATTTATATAGGGGGTACTTGCCATGAAAAAGATACTTTACTTTATACCGGTAGCAGCGCTCTTAAGCTCATGTTCGCCGATAGTTTATACCAGTACTAATCCACAGCCTGTTTATGATAACCAGCAGCAATACGCCGACCAACCGGTTAACGACCAGTCGTTTTATGACGAGCTTAGTCCGTACGGCCAATGGATAGACTACCCGGACTACGGTTACGTTTGGCAGCCTTATGTTGATGAGGATTTTCGCCCTTATGATACTAATGGTAGCTGGGTTTATACCGACGAGGGTTGGACCTGGGCATCAAATTATAGCTGGGGATGGGCTCCGTTCCATTACGGCCGCTGGTTTTATGATGGCGGCTATGGCTGGATGTGGAGGCCTGGTAACGAGTGGGCCCCTGCCTGGGTAACCTGGGGCCAAAGCGGCGACTATTACGGTTGGGCTCCGCTGCCTCCAAATGTTGGTTATGGCCGCAACTGGAGACCGCGTAACGAGGACTGGAGCTATGTGCGTGCCGGATACATGACACAGGGTAACGTAAATCGTTATGTAGTAAGAAATAACGTAACTGTTATCAATAATACTACCATAATTAATAATATTTATACAAACAATAACAATTATAACCGGGGCAACGGTCACCGTGGCTTTAGTTATAACCGTGGTCCGCAGGTTACTGATGTGGAAACCAGGGGGCATTATACTGTGAGGCCGGTTAGAATAAATACCAGCCAAAGGCCGGGACAGCCAACTGTTTCGGGCGGACAGATTAACGTTTACAGGCCGGTGATTAATCAGCAGGCTGATCGTGATGGAAGGAGACCGGCTCCGCAACAGGCAGCCCAATATGACAATAAGGGGAATCACCGGAGCGCCGGCAGACTTGATCCTTTCAATCCCAAGGCTGAACAGTTAAAGCCGAACCCGCAGCAGGGACAGCAAAACAATGCCCCTCAACAGGGTCAGCAGGCTCCTGCACAAGGTAACGGACAAGGTAACCAGTTCCCGCGCAGGGGTAACGGGCAGGGCCAGCAAAACCCTAACAATCTGCAGCAGGGGCAGCAAAATCAGGGGCAAGGAAATGGTCAGGGCCAGCAGAACCTGCAAAAGGGTAATGGACAAGGCAGCCAATTCCCAAGAAGAGGTGACGGACAGGGCAACCAAAATACAAACAATCCGCAACAGGGCCAATCAAACCAGGGCCAGGGCAACGGACAAGGCAGCCAATTTCCGAGAAGAGGTAACGGACAGGATAATCAAAATCCAAACTACCCACAGCAGGGCAATCAAAACCCAAGGCCAGGTAGCGGGCAGGGCCAACAAAACACCAACCCGGCCCAGCAAAACCCACAGCAGGGAAACGGACAAGGCAACCAGTTCCCAAGGAGAGGTAATGGCCAGGATAACCAGAACCCCAATAATCCGCAGCAAGCACAACCCCGCCCTGTTCAGGAACAGCCAAGACCGGTGATACAGCAACCGCAGCCTCGCCCCGTTCAGCAGCAACAGCCTGTTCAACAGCAGCCGCAGCCTCGCCCGGTTCAGGAACAACCCAGGCCAGTGCAGCAACAGCCTCAGCCAAAGCCAGTACAACAGCAGCCTGCTCAGCCACAGCCACGACCGGTTTTTACCCCCCGGCCAAAGACTGTAGAAACCAAAAAGCCTGAGCCCATACAACCGCAGCCGGCGCCGCGTCCGCAGGTTAACCAATAACATGCCGAAATAACATAAGGCGGAAGCCCTGAAAGTTTAGATAATAATTGTCAAAACTTTTAGGGCTTTTGCTTTTAATGGTTTTGTAAGAGGGAAGAAAAGCCGGCGTGAGGATGTTTCGATGGGATGGGGCTATTATGTAAACACTAATTCCCACAATTTTTTCGATTTACACGAATTGATTTATTTCTAATTCGTGTTTATTATTTTTCAACCGTCAATACTATTCGCTATAGAACCGAAAAATCTAAATGATGCATTCCATTATCTTTGTAAATAAATAATCTATCTATAAATGAAATCCAGGGAACTCGGCAAAACAGGACAGCAGCTTTCGGCCATTGGCCTGGGTTGTATGGGTATGAACCACGGCTACGGCACTTTTGATGATAATGAATCTATAGCTACGCTTAGCCTGGCGATAGAGTTGGGTATAAACTTTTGGGATACAGCGAATATTTATGCCAATGGTAAAAATGAAGAGCTGATATCTAAGGTGTTGACGAAAAACAGGGATAAGGTATTTATAGCCACCAAGTTTGGTTTCAGGCAACGTGAGAGAAGTGATGCCTATCCGGGTTCGTCAGGCTCTTATGTAGATTGTTCGCCGGCATATTTGAAACAGGCTTGCGAGGAAAGCTTGAAACGTTTGAAAATTGATACCATCGATCTTTACTATGCGCATAGGGTTGACCCCAATATACCTATAGAAGAAACAGTAGGGGCCATGGCTGAATTGGTTAAAGAAGGAAAAGTTCGTTTCCTGGGCTTGTCGGAAGCATCGGCAACATCATTGCGAAAAGCATGTGCTGTGCATCCCATAGCTGCTTTGCAAAGTGAATATTCGTTGCTTACACGCGATCTGGAGTCTGAAATATTGCCGGTTTGCCGCGAGCTGGGTGTATCATTGGTGCCATTTAGTCCGCTTTCTCGCGGATTGATAACCAACACGCTGAACCTGGATGAATTAGGCAGTAATGATTTCAGAAAGACGCTGCCCCGTTTCAATGAAGAAAATAAGGATAATAATCAACAGCTCGCCGCCGCCTTTGCCGAACTGGCTGCACAGAAAAGTTGCACCCCCGCGCAACTGGCATTAGCCTGGGTGCTGGCACAAGGCGAAGATATTATCCCTATCCCCGGAACCAAGAAAACCAGGTACCTGCGCGAAAATGCCGCGGCCGTGGATATTGAATTATCGGCTGATGATTTGAAGGATATACAGGCGGTGATGAATAAATACCCAAATACCGGCTCGCGATATGCAGAGGGGGCGATGAAGTTGGTGGACAGGTAGAACCGGGGTTAAGCGGATTTTTGGATTTTCCGGATTGTGACTAAAATTCTTGGATTATTCCGAATCAGACAAATCCCTTAATCTGTTTAATCCCGGTTCAGAAATTGCGTTAGGGATTGCAGCGGATACCGGCCGCTTCGGGGGCCTCAGCGCAGGCCGCGACTAAGGCTTGTGCAGTATGAGCGGAAAGCCCGAGCCGCAGGTAACGCTCTCTTAAACTGATTGACAGTTTAGAGTTGGCAGGAGGGAACTAGTGAGTCTCTTCGCGCAACATCCTTACATTCTTTAGGCCTGAGCATCCCGGTTCAGGCAATAGCGGCATCTGTCAAAATCCTTAGAATTTGCTTAATCAATGTTCCGGGTTGCCCCGCTAAAACACCTTGAACCACCCCGTTAAAACACCCCCTCAAAATTGGGTTATAATACCCCCCGCCAAAATTTGTATCGAATTAGCTGTCCGCTTAGATTTGTTTATATCAAAACCATGAGCGCAATAGAAGTAATAGTAAGAGACCAAACGTTCAGAATTATCCGCAATAGCGCAGATAATTTCACCTTCAGCGTTTTTAATTATGCAACCTGCCATATCATCGCTAAAAACGACTTTGGTATATGGAAACGGGTGCAGCATCTTTTTGGCACAGAAATTATCCCGATTGACGAAATCGGCAAAATTATAGATAACCAGCTTACACCCTGGCCCGCCACCGAACCGGATATGGCATCGGGCGCAAGATACCGGAACTGACCAGGCTGGCATTTGAAATTGTTCCCGCTTCGATAACGACGGAGCCCCCTGATTCAGAATGGATTTACCTGCGAAAATCCCCTCCAGTGAGAGGGAGTGGACTTCGCATGCAAATATGCTGAGTGTTTGTTTTTGGCCCCTTTCTTAAGTGAAAGGGGTTTTTTGAACCAGGGCCACATAAATTGATTAATGAAGCTCGCTGCGATAACCTAAATCCGTTCTTTTTAACCTAAATCAGAAGCCCTGCCCGTTCCCCCGGTGCGGGCTTTTTTTTTGCCTTAAAATGAGCTTCCTGAAAAGAAATCATCCACCTTTTTGTTAAAGTCGCCAGCATGTTCAATCAAAGTTCCGTGGCCTGAATGCGGGACAACCCAAAGGTATCCTTGTTTGATGCTTTGGAAGATTTGATTAGTATGTTCTACGGGAATCAGGTCGCGGTCGCCACAGATGATGAGCGAGGGGCATTGGATGGCGCTGAGTTCTGATAGTTTGATGTTGGGCTGCAGCCAATCGAGCATGAAAATTTTCCAGTCGTTTTTCTCTTTAGCGGTTGTGCGCGGTTTATCCTTGTCTTTGGCGTAGGTGTCGCGCATGTCTTTCCATGTGGCCGGGGTAAGGGCGGTTGAATCAGGCCAGAGATTAGCGCCGGTTGATGCGAACTTAATTACCTTATCGGGGTGGCGCATAGCCATTACTATGGCATTGATACCGCCATCGCTCCAGCCGATAACATAGCTTTTCCTGATATGCATGGCATCGAGCAGCGCAGATAAGTCATCAGCCATCATCTCAAAACTCAGGGAATCCCGGCCATCGGTCGATTTTCCATGTGCGCGGCTATCAACCGCAATCACCTTATATTTTTTGGCGAAGTAGGGGATGGTTTTGCTGAATGCCGAAATGCTGCCGCCATTGCCATGGGTGAGCAATACCGGCTGTCCCTCGCCATAAACCTCGCAGTATATTTTTATTCCGCGGACATTGTAATATTTGCCGGCTGCCGGATTGTTGCCGTAGGGGATTTTAGGAGATTGATTTTTCTGCTGGGCATAGCTGTACATAAATGTGCATACCAATGCTGCGAGGATTGTGATTTTTTTCATTTGGATATTTTTGTAGAGACACGATACCTTGTGTCCCTGGTGAATTTTCAGGTTCGCGTTTCGGGCATCATTCAGGGACACAAGTATTGTGTCTCTGCGGTTTGAATTATTTCCTGTACCCTGCAATAAATATATATCTTTAAAGGCACTTAATAAATTTTATGCAAAACAAAGCTATTGCGGCACCGCAAACCACCCGCGAAAGAATAAAATCAATCATCGGCGGTTCGTTGGGTAACCTGGTTGAGTGGTATGATTGGTACGCTTATGCTGCATTTACACTGTATTTTTCTGACGCTTTTTTCCCGGTATCAAACGCAATCTCCAAACCGGAAAGAGAAACCATACAACTGCTAAATTCAGCAGGCATTTTTGCGATAGGTTTTTTGATGCGACCAATTGGCGGCTGGCTGATGGGAACTTACGCTGATAGAAAAGGACGCAAAGCAGCGCTAACGTTTTCGGTATTGCTGATGAGCGCCGGTTCGTTGCTTATCGCCATTTCACCCGGTTATAAACAAATTGGCGTAGCGGCGCCGCTTTTGCTGGTTTTAGCCCGCATTATCCAGGGAATAAGCGTTGGCGGCGAGTACGGTACCAGCGCGACCTACCTGAGCGAGATGGCCACCAGGAAGCACCGCGGCTTTTATTCCAGCTTTCAATATGTAACACTGATTATGGGGCAGCTTCTTGCGTTAGGTGTACTGGTGTTGCTGCAACAGGCATTCCTTTCTGAAAAACAGCTGCACGATTGGGGCTGGCGTATACCATTCTTTATTGGCGCAGTGCTGGCCATTACGGTAATGTATTTAAGGCGCAGCCTCCATGAATCGGTTAATATCGACCAGGATGCAGATTCCCGCTCAAAACGCGGCACTTTCAAAGCCCTGGCGGCTCATCCAAGGGCTGTAATGATAGTTATAGGTTTGACGGTAGGTGGTACGGTGGCCTTTTATACGTTTACAACTTATATGCAGAAGTTTTTGGTAAATACTTCCGGCTTTTCCAAAAGCAGCGCTACGTTAATTTCAACTTTAACACTGGTGGGTTTTATGCTGTTACAACCGGTTCTGGGTTTATTGTCCGACAAAATTGGCCGCAAGCCTATCCTTATCGGCTTTGGCATTTTAGGAACTTTAACCACCGTACCAATATTGACGGCACTGGAACATACTAAAGATGTTTGGATAGCATTTGCCCTGATTATGTGTGCATTGGTTATTGTAAGCGGCTATACCTCCATCAATGCAGTAGTGAAAGCGGAACTTTTCCCGGCCAATGTGCGGGCGCTGGGCGTAGGCTTTCCGTATGCAATTGCTGTTTCCTTATTTGGCGGTACGGCAGAATATATTGCTTTGTGGTTTAAAAAAGGACACCATGCAGAATGGTTTTACTGGTATGTAACTATCTGTATTGTGCTGTCGCTGATTTTGTATGCTACGATGAACGATACGAGGAAGTATTCCAAAATAGAAGACTAGTCTGAACCAGGATTTTTCACAAGTTGCCTGTTTTCAAAAGCGTTCAAGAGGACTTCCTCGTTAAGCGGATTTTGGAATTTTTCAGATTCGGGTTGCGTTGGATATTGTCGCCGCCGGTATTTACAATCCCGTCAATCCAAAAATCTGTTTAATCCCGGTTCAGAAATCAAATAGCCGGGTTCGCGGCATATTCCTTCCACAACTCGTCAACGGTTTTGCCGGTTAGCTGTTTCCAGGCGTTGTCGGTGTAAGTATGCTTGCGCATTTGGCTGTCTAATTCTTTTACTATGCCGGGCTTTTTCTTTTCCTCAATCCAATACAAAAAACGGGCGGTTACGCGGTAAGCATTGTCGTAATTTTGGTTCGGCTTAAATTCGGGCAGGCTCCATTTAGCGGCAGGATTGTTTACACCCAATTTGTTACGGGCGTAATCGGCAATGCCTTCGGTTAGCCAGCCTGGTCCAACGCTTTCGCCGTAATCCTGAACGATATGCATTACCTCGTGGGTTACCACATCGATATCTTCCGGGCGCTTGTGCAGCCAGCTTGAAGCGATGGTAACTTTGCCATCAGCAGTGGCGGCAACACCTTTGTAAGCGGTATCAACAGCCATTTTAACTTCTTTCAATGTGCCTGGGTTGTATTCAGCTGCCAGCTTAGGGTACACGATAAAGAAAGTTTTAACCAAACGGGTAAGCTCCGCCGTATCCAGTGTGGTATCGTTATTGGTTAAAGTGAGCTTATAACCGTCTTTTGCATAAACTTTTTCTGTTTGCGCGTTTGCGATCATTACTGCGGACAGCAGCAGTATGGAGAGGACTATTTTTTTCATTGATAAAAGTATTTTTCAGCCGCAATAATAGGGATTTATGAGATTACCAGCTTGTAAAAATATCGTAACCATAGCATTAAATAATTACCCAACTCGCTGTGCGATGCAAAATGTTGCCGCCTGCTGTTATAAAAACATTAATTTTGCCCTGCATTTATGACCGATATAAAAACACTACATGAGCAGGCTGTAAACCTGCTACAACAATTGATAGCAATTCCTTCATTCAGTAAGGAAGAAAGCGATACGGCCGATTTAATAGAACGCTTTTTGCAGGAAAAGGGGGTACAAACCCACCGCAAAATGAACAATATATGGGCGTGGAATAAGCACTTTGATGAATCCAAACCCACCATACTGCTAAACTCGCACCACGATACGGTAAAACCTAACTCCGGTTATACCCGCAACCCTTTTGAGCCTAAAATTGAGGATGGCAAATTGTATGGACTTGGCAGTAACGACGCCGGCGGATGCCTGGTGTCGCTGATAAACGTATTCCTTTATTTTTATGATAGGGATGATCTGAACTATAACTTCTGCCTCGCTACAACCGCCGAAGAAGAAATTTCCGGCGTTAATGGTCTCGAGTTGATTATTCCTGAACTTGGCCACCTTGATTTCGGAATAGTTGGAGAGCCTACGTTGATGCAACTGGCAATTGCCGAACGCGGCCTGATGGTACTGGACTGTGTTGCCCACGGCAAAGCCGGTCACGCCGCACGCGAAGAAGGAGAAAATGCAATTTATAAAGCGCTGAAAGATATCGAGTGGTTCCGCACCTATCGTTTCCCGGAAGAATCTGAAGTTTTTGGGCCGATAAAAATGTCGGTTACTATCATCAATGCAGGCTCACAGCATAACGTAGTGCCGGCAAGTTGTACTTTTACGGTTGACGTAAGGGTAACCGATGCTTACCGTAATGAAGAAGTACTGGAAATTATCCGTCAGCATGTAAGCTGTGACGTTACACCGCGTTCAATCCGACTGAAACCATCAAAAATCGATAAAGAACACCCGATAGTGCAGGCTGGAATAGCGTTGGGGCGAACCACTTATGGCTCACCTACTACTTCAGACCAGTCTTTACTAGATATACCATCGTTAAAAATTGGCCCCGGTGATTCGGCAAGGTCACATACTGCGGATGAATTTGTTTATGTTGATGAGATAAGAGAAGGGATTGAGCTGTATATAAAGATGCTGGAAAGCATTAATTAATTTGCGGGTTCCTTTGGTTTATGTGCCGGCTTTGAAATTCTTTTTAAAATTCCGCCTGAAAGATTGAACACGAAGGCCAATTGACCGAATATAAATGCGGTCAAAAGCACTAAATATACGATCGTTTCCTTGTACCATGGCTTCTCCAATCTTTTAAATTCTGTGAAGGCATAATATCGTCGTGGTGTTCCGTCCATAGAATTAATTGAAAACCACGCAATAAATAAAATTACGGTCGGTAAAATGGTCAGAATAACATGTGCCCAGGTTAGTTTTCTAGAAAGTAGCACGTGGTTGAAGCAAAAATAAAGCAGCCATAAAAACCAAAATATCACCGCAAACAACCAGTAAACATGGTGTCCGCTTACTACTATGTAGGTATCGTGGAAATTAAGATCGACAGACGCTGGCATCGCTGTAAAAGAAAGTACTAATATCAAAAGCGCTGCTAACCCGAACAACTCATAGGGTTTAGATTTAATTTTCATAGCGTGCCGCTGTTATCTTTTGCACCACAAATTACAACTATTGCGGCACAATAAGTTCAATTTATAGCATATTTGCACCATGGCAAAAATTTGGCAAAAATCGGTTACAGTGAATGAACTGGTTGAAAGTTTTACCGTTGGCCGTGATCGGGAATTCGACCTCGAAATGGCGGCATTTGACGTATTAGGTTCACTCGCTCATACACAGATGCTGGAATGCATCGGCCTAATGAGCGCGGAAGATTTGCACCTGGTGCAGAAAGAACTTAAAAATATTTATAAAGATATCGAAAAAGGAGCCTTTACGATTCAGCCGGAAGTTGAAGACGTTCACTCCCAGGTTGAAATGTTACTTACCCAGCGCATTGGCGATGCTGGTAAGAAAATCCACAGCGGCCGCTCGCGAAACGACCAGGTATTGGTCGATTTGAAATTATTCTTCCGCCACCAATTGCAGGAAGTTGTTGAAGAAACAGAAAAGCTGTTTCGTTTACTAATTGAACTCAGCGAAAAACATAAAGATATATTGCTGCCGGGTTATACCCATTTGCAGGTAGCCATGCCCTCGTCGTTCGGTTTATGGTTTGGGGCTTATGCTGAGAGCCTTGCCGACGATTTGGAGTTGGTTTTAGCGGCTTACAAAATCACCAATAAAAATCCATTGGGATCTGCGGCTGGTTATGGTTCGTCATTCCCATTGAATCGGACGCTTACCACCAATTTGTTGGGTTTTGACAGCCTCAATTATAACGTGGTTTACGCGCAGATGGGCCGTGGAAAAACGGAACGGATAATTGCCCAGGCGTTATCGTCAATTGCTGCTACTCTCGCTAAAATGGCTATGGATCAGGCCATGTATCTGAGCCAGAATTTTGCTTTTGTGAGTTATCCTGACACCCTCACTACGGGCAGCAGTATTATGCCGCATAAAAAGAATCCGGATGTTTGGGAAATTATGCGCGGCAAATGTAACCGCCTGCAAGCCCTGCCAACCGATGTGGCCATGATGACCACTAACCTGCCATCGGGCTATCACCGCGAATTGCAGTTGCTTAAAGAATTGCTGTTCCCTGCTTTTGCCGACATTAAAGACTGCCTGCACATGGCAACCTTTATGCTGCAGAACATCAGCGTAAATACCGATATACTAAACGACCCTAAATATGCGTACCTTTTTAGCGTCGAGGAGGTAAACCGTATGGTATTAAACGGTACCCCTTTCCGCGATGCGTACAAACAAGTAGGCCTGGCCATCGAGCAAGGCCAATTCAATCCGGAAAAACAGTTAAGCCATACTCACGAAGGCAGTATCGGCAATTTAATGAACGCCGAAATAACCGCTGCATTCGATAAGTTGATTGGAAGCTTTGATTTTGATAAGGTGGAGAAGGCTATCAATCAACTTGTAGCTTAATCGGTGAAATCATTCTCAAATTGGTGAAACGGCGTAGCCCTCTTGAGCGCTTTTGAAAACAAACAAACGCGAAAAATCATAGTTGAAAATATGAACGGACAAAATCGCAGCGACATTTACCCCGGCCTCGAAGTGGATATCATTCTGAAAAAGGACCAGCGATCCGGCAGGCGTACGCGCGGTATTGTTAAAGATTTGCTTACCAGTGCAACCTATCACTCCCGTGGTATAAAGGTGAGGCTTGAAGATGGCCAGGTAGGGCGTGTTACTGAAATTTACGAGGAATAAAAAAAGTTCATGATTGATGGTTCCTGGCAACGAAATGTCATAAAAAAATGCTAACTATGACTTTTGAACCCTTAACTATGAACCCCGCATGGCTAAATCGCTTAAACCAGACAAACGAGTTTTTTACCGTCTTGATGCCCATTACCGCCTGCTGATTGCGCTTGCAGTGGCGATTATTACATTTTTCTGTTTTCGCAGCAATGCGCATTTGCCATCGCTTGTGTTATTTACATGGGTAAGCTTTGCACTAACCGTTATCCTGCTCGACTGGGCAATTATTATAACCTCTCACCCAAGGGAGGTGCGGGCTATAGCGCAATTGGAAGACTCCAGCCGTACCATCATCTTTTTATTCGTGCTGGCTGCTGCAATTGCCAGCCTGGGTGCAATTGTTTCGTTGCTTAAGTCGGCAAAGGGGCATGCCGCAAATGTGAATCAGCATATATTGCTGGCCATATTTTCGGTGGTGGTGTCCTGGTGGTTGGTGCACACAATTTTTACGCTGCTGTATGCTCATTTATATTATGACACCGTTAACGATGACGGCACAAAAAAGCAGGTTGGCGGCCTCGATTTCCCCGGCAAAGATGAGCCCGACTACCTGGACTTTGTTTATTTCTCGTTCGTAATCGGAATGACATTCCAGACCTCGGATGTATGTATCAGCTCGCGCAAAATACGCCGTTTTAACCTGGTACATTCGTTGCTTGCATTTGCTTTTAACACAGCAATTTTAGCTTTGAGTATTAATGTGATATCCGGGTTGGTATCCCAATAATTGGGGATTTTTCGGTTTGTTGATTTTTTTAATGGCACTCAAGAGGGCTACGCCGTTTCACCGATTTGAGAAATAATCCTGTAAAGCTTAACAATCCATTAATCGTGTTAAAGGGCGAGCGATGTTTGCGGGGCATCCATCGGCGAATCGCGGTCTATAAAAGTTGGCCTTAGTAAATTTAAGCCCAATTTTTTATTCAATTTTTCAACTACATAATCCGATAGTTCCGGCGAGTAGCGTTCATCGTGCTGGTGCATAAAAAACCAAACCGACTGCAGGCCCATTTGCTGCCATTGGGCTATGCGTTCAACCCATTCGTCGCAACGCTGATAATCAGTAGGGTGGAGGCTGTTGCCCACAAATCGGATAAAGGCATGTGGTGTTGGCAGTTCCATGTGCACCACGTCGCGGCGGCCGCTGGCATCGGTAATTACGGAGCCGATATTTAGCTCGTGCAGCATATTAAACAAGGCCGCGCGAGTTTCGGGTACAGCGTACCATTCTTTGTGCCGCATTTCTAAAAACACAGGAACATCTTTTGGCAGACTTTCCAGGTAAACTCTTAGGTCGGGCAGGCTTTTTGGCGCGTAATTATCCGCCAGCTGCAAAAACATTGGTCCGAGTTTTTCGCCGAAGGCCATTACGCCTTTGTAGTATTCTGTGGTTATGTCGTCGGCATTTTTTAGCCTGCGGATATGGCTGATACTTTGGGAAAACTTTGGGCAAAACTTAAAATTGGGATTTGAGTCGGTTTTCTCTTTCCATCTGCCTATAATTTCCGGCGGATAAACATTGTAAAAAGTAGCGTTAAGCTCAATGCTGTCGAAATGCTTAACATATTCGTCCAGGAAGCTGGCCTCTTTAGTTTTAGGCGGATATATTTTACCGAGCCACTCTTTGCGGCCCCATTTGGCGCAGCCCACATGCACTTGCAATGGCTGGTCGTTTTTAGCCGCCGCCAAAGTTGTTTTAGTAAGTTCAGTATCAGGAGGAAGCGTGAAATCCACTTCCATTAGTTCATTTTCGGTTACGCGGCCAAATTCCATATTAGTTCATAGTTGATGGTTCATAGTTCATAGCCGGAGCGAGTTGCCGACCAGTGGTAAAAGTAATGAAATACTTTTTATTGTCTGGGTGAATTACTAAGCTTGCTCCCAACTTATTCAATCCAATCAACCTATTTAACATCATAAACTTATTCAACCACCGCCTTAAACTCCGGCTTCACCCTCTTTTACTCGCCTGTTCGTAAGCATAAGCCAGCTTGATGATATCGCCTTCTTTGTATGCTGTGCTCACAAATGATATACCCACCGGCAAACCATGCGCATAGCCCATTGGCACGGTAACATGCGGATAACCGGCCATGGCGGCAGGACCTGAAAACCCATAGCCGTTATCATAGTCGCCATTAACGAGGTCAATACAAACGGCGAAGCCGTTGGTAGGTGCTACTATTGCATCCAGCTTATTATCTCTCAGCAGGCCGTCAATAGCATTGCGGGTTATGGTGGTGGTAGCCTTTACCGCGTCGAGGTATTCTTTTGCATCGAGCCCGCCTTTCTTATCGGCAAGTTCCAAAGTTTCCTGTTTGAAGAATGGCATGGCTTTGGCCTCATTCGCTTTGTTAAAGGCAATTACATCCGCCAGTGATTTCATTTTTGAATTACCCTCAGCCAGATATTTATTTACGCCATCCTTAAACTCGTATAACAACACGGTAAACTCATTCTTGCCGGCTTCTTTTAGTTGCTTATAAAGCTCAACCTCAACTATGGTGGCACCCTTAGCTTTCAATAAATCAATAGCCTGCTGAAAAATTGGGTCCATCGCTGCACTGACTTTCAGTCCGTCTTTCTCAACGCCGATGCGTTTGCCTCTTAGTCCATCTGCTTCCAAAAATTTCGTATAGTCGGCTTCAACTTTGCCTTTGCTGGCAAGGGTGTAAGTATCCTGCGGGTCTTCGCCGGCGAGCGCGCCCAGTAAAATAGCAGCATCACGCACGGTACGCGCCATTGGTCCCGCTGTATCCTGAGTTTTTGAAATAGGAATGATACCAGAGCGGCTCCATAAACCTACTGTCGGTTTTATACCCACCAATCCATTTACTGATGACGGCGAAACGATAGAACCATCAGTCTCCGTTCCGATACCTATCGCACATAAATTGGCCGATACTGCCGAACCGGTCCCTGAGCTCGACCCACTTGGGTTGCGATCGAGCACGTAAGGACACTTGGTTTGCCCGCCGCGACTGCTCCATGCGCTGGTGGAATGTGTGCTGCGGAAATTTGCCCATTCGCTTAAGTTGGTCTTGCCCAGCAATACAGCCCCGGCTTCCCTTAATTTATGGGCGATAAATGCATCCTGCTTGGCAAAGTTATCTGCTATTGCCAGCGCCCCGGCAGTGGTATGCATATTATCGCCGGTGCTGATGTTGTCCTTTATTAAAATCGGGATACCATGCAACGGGCCGCGTACCTTTCCGGCAGCGCGCTCTTTATCCATGGCATCGGCCATGTTCAACGCATCTTTATTCAGCTCGATAACGGCATTCAACTTCGGGCCGTTTTTATCAATCTCATCTATGCGTTTCAGGTACATTTCGGTAATTGAGCGCGAGGTATATTCCTTGCTCTTCATTTTTGCCTGCAAAACATCAATGGTCACTTCGTTTAGGGCGAAGTCGTCTGGTTTTTCTGCGGATGAACCGTTTGCTGAATCTTTTGATGATGGCGCGCACGAGGCAGCACCCAGGGTAGCCAGTGTTAAACCAGCCAGCGAGCCGGTTTTCAGGAAGTTTCTGCGTTGCATGATAGTGTTCTGATTGGTAGCTGTAAGTAACGAAATTTTGGAGAGATTATATGGATGGTAACAAAAAAATCATTGATTCAGTACAGGCCTGCGGCCTGTGCTGGCGTGTGTCGGCACTTTGGGCCTTTTAGAATTGGTCAAGCACGGATTTTAACTTTATTATTGCCTTCTCCATTTCCTCAAACATAAAACCACTAAAGCCTAAAATCAAGCCGTTTTCATACTTAAATTCAATGCCATAGTTGCTGATAGCGCTCACAATCACTCCTTGTTTAAGTGCCTCATCCGAAACAGCCTTTGCATTGATGCCCGCCGAAAGCCAGGCGACGAGGTGCATGCCTGCCTCTACAGGTACAGGCATTAGCTTACTCTTTAAGTGTTTATTGATAAGGTCAACCAGGTCGTCCTGGTTCTTTTTATACAACAGGCGCATCCGCCGGATGTGCCTGTTAAAATGCCCCTGGATAATAAATTCGCAGGCCGTAGCCTGGTTAATGATGTTGCTTTGACCCTCGATGGCAGATTTGGCTACAGCAAATTGCCGCGCCATCGCCGCAGTAGGGAATACCATATAACCAAGCCGCAAGGCCGGCAGTAGCACTTTGCTCAAATTGCCGATATAAATAACATTGCCATTTACATCCATACCCTGCAATGCCGGGATGGGGCGGCTGTTGTAACGAAACTCGCTGTCGTAATCATCTTCGATAACCCACATACTGTTATCCCGGGCGTAATTCAGCAATTTGATGCGTTCGCTTAGCGCCAGGGTATTGCCCATCGGGAACTGATGCGAGGGCGTAACATAAGCCAGCCTGGCCTTAGGATAATGTTTAATGGAAAAATCAATATCCATCCCGCTTTCAGCAATTGGGATAGGGCATATCTGTCCGCCAAACCGTTTAATGGCCGAGGTTGCGCCGGCGTAGCCAGGGTCTTCCATCCAGCATTGATCGCCTTTATTCAAGAGGATTTCGGTTGCAAGATGTAGCGCCTGGCGCGAGCCGTTTACGATAACCATTTGTTCCGGCATGCAATTTATGGAGCGGGAGATGCGCAGGTGGTCGCACAGGGCTTTGCGTAAAGGCAGGTAACCCTGGGCATCGTCATAACCCAGGTGCAACAAGTGCATGTTTTTATGTACCGCCGCGCTTATGCGTGCCCATATTTGAAACGGGAATTCAGCTATTAGCGGCACCGACTGCTGGAAAGGAACCATCGATTCCAGTACGCTGGAATGCCCTTCGAATGCGTTGTTTTGCCCGAGCGGGTTCGCGGTGCCGTGATTCGGTTTTTCGGCCGGCTGGGTGATTTTTCTTTTTGAATAGGCAAACTTATCGGTGCCTTTGCTGATAAATGTTCCCGAGCCGGTTTGCGATTCAAAGAAGCCTTCCATAGTCAGCTGTTCAAAAACCTGCGACACTGCATTGCGCGACACTTTAAGCTGCATACCCATTTCGCGGGTGGAAGGCAGCCTGTCGCCGGGGCGGAGCATGCCTTCATATATACCGTTTTTGAGCTGCGTGTATAGCTGGTTATGTATGGTATCGCCGTTTTTTTTGCTGATGCTGATAAAGGTCATTAATATCTGCGGCGTAATCTTTCCCATAATTGGCTCTTTTTAGATTGTTATAATGGCTCTTTTTGCTGGACCAATTTACCGATAGTTTTGGTAAAAAATTATCATGACTACCATTTACAGGATAATAGTAATCGCCGTTATATTCGTAGTGCATGGACTTACTTACCCGGCGACCGCATCTGCACGTCAGCATGCCGACACTGCAAAACGGGATGGTAGCCGCGATTTCGATTTTGAGATAGGTAATTGGAAAACACATCTTAAACGATTAAAAAGCCCCTTAAGCGGCACAACGGAATGGATTGAATATGATGGCACTACTGTAGTCCATAAAATTTGGGGCGGCAAGGCCAATATGGTTGAACTGGAAGTTGATGGTCCATCGGGTCATTTCCAGGGCCTTAACTTACGGCTTTATAATCCCGAAGCGCGGCAATGGAGTCTCAATTTCGCCGGCAGCAGGGGAGGTGTTATTACGCAGCCGACTATCGGGGAATTTAAAAACGGCCGGGGCGAGTTTTACGATCAGGAAGCCTTTAACGGGCGTACCATTTTTGTAAAGTTTATTATAACGAAGGTTAGCGCCAACCTTGTCCATTTTGAGCAATCATTTTCTGATGACGGTGGCAAAACATGGGAGGTAAACTGGATAGCAGATGATACCAGGGTGAGGGAATAAGAGCGCTGTATAACTTTACTGTTCCGCGGAACAGTGTGTACAGGTGGAACACTTGTGTACAATGGTGAATTTTATTAAGATGAGGTTAAGAAGCTATTATATGGCTATTATAGTAAAATTCGGCGTACTGTTCCGCGGAACGCGTGTGTACAGATGGAACAGTGTGTTTCAGTTTTTAGATGGATTAGCTTTAAATGAATTAATAAAATAAATACTTATGAAAAATCTTAAACACGCTTTCACAGCACTTATCTTAACCTTGGTTGTTTCTGCCGCGCAAGCCCAACTCGCCAAAACCGGCTGGCCTACCGGCTTGATGAAAAATGTTACAGTTCTTCCCAATGGCGATTTAAAAATAATGCCGTCCAAAACCTCGTCGCCGCATGATTTTGACTACCTGCCTGGTAAATGGACTATGCATAACAAGAAACTTAAAGAGCGCCTTAAAAACTCGCATGAGTGGGTGGATTTTGAATCGACCGACGAAAACCACAATATTTTAAACGGCGTGGGTAATATGGATATTTTTAAGACTAAATCGCCTGATGGTAAGGCCTACGAAGGATTAACGGTAAGGCTGTTTAATCCCAAAACCCGGCTTTGGAGCCTCTATTGGGCCGCCAGCGATCAGGGCACCATGGATCCGCCCGTGGTTGGCTCGTTTGAAGGTAACATCGGCAAATTTTATGGGCGCGATGTGTACGAAGGCACACCGGTGCTGTTTGTATTTGTATGGGATAAAACTGACAAAGATAACCCGGTATGGGCGCAGGCATTCTCAACCGATAAGGGCAAAACCTGGGAATGGAATTTTACGAATATTTCTCATAGGGTAAAATAGTTCGATCGTAACGGGTGCAAATCAAATTGTCGCTTCGCTGGCTGCTAACGCCGGGTTGAAACCCGGCGCTATAAAATTGGGCGAGCCTACGGCTCTTTAAGAAATCTATCGGACGAAAAACTTTCAAATGCACCCGAATACAAGAGCCATCGGCTCGATAAATGTTGTAGCGCTGGGTTTTAACCCAGCGCGAATTAGCGACAATTTGATTTGCCACCACAGTAACCACAGAGTTCACGGAGAAAGGCGCGGAGGCCACAGAGAAGAAAAAGTTTGATTTGAGATGCGTAAATGCTTATCCAATCAAACAAAAAACTCCGTGCTCTCTGTGCCTTCTCCGTTTTTCCGTGGTTAAACATCAAAGCGATTTAAATTAACCCCTTGTTTTGTAACAAAGTATTTAGATATTTGTCTAAATATATAAATACACAAAAATTGAATACCCTTTTCAAAGCGTTAAACGACCCTACCCGGCGGGAAATACTGGAACTGCTAAAGGAGAAAGATCTTACTGCCGGCGAAATTGCCGACCAGTTTAACATCTCCAAGCCCAGTATCTCACACCACCTCGATTTGTTGAGGCAAGCCGGATTGGTAGTATCTGTTAAGGAAGGTCAGTTTATTTATTACTCGCTCAATACAACGGTAATGGACGAGATGCTTAAATGGATAATCAGCTTGCAATCACCTAAAAATTAAATATAAATCACGATGAAAAAGTTTACGTACATAGATGCAACTGCGCTGATAGTATGGCTGCTGCCAATTGCTTACCTCTTCAGTATCTACAATGCGCTGCCCCAAATTGTGCCGCTTCATTACGGAGCAGACGGAAAAGTTAACCGTTACGGCGATAAAAGCGAACTAATAATGGCAACAGGCGTTATGCTTTTTGTTGGCGCACTGGTTTACTTATTACTAAAGTTTCTACCCGCCATCGACCCTAAAAAAAAGGTTAAATATGGTGAGGAAACTTTCCGCAAAATTGCCTTCGGTATTTTGTTGTTTGTATCAGCGCTAAATATTGCTATCCTGTACGTAACAGGACATCGAAACCTGCCGATAGATAAAATTATGCTGCCCATCGCCGGTTTGCTTTTCACCTTTATGGGTAACATGATGAACAACATTAAGCCCAATTACTTTGCCGGCGTGCGTACCCCATGGACGCTGGAGAGCGAGGATACCTGGCGCGCAACACATCGCCTGGCAGGTAAGCTTTGGTTTACCGGCGGTTTGGTCATTACAGCAGCAACATTAATGCTGCCATCGCTACCGGCAACCATAGTGTTTGGCGCCGGAGTGTTAGCGCTTACGCTTATCCCGGTTATTTATTCATATGTATATTTTAAAAATCATCAGCCTCAAAACAACTCATGAAAAAGCTAATTATTTGCGCCATGGTATTTACTGCGTTTAACAGTGCTAAGGCCCAGGATATAGCGGGCAGTTGGGTGGGAACTATACCTGCCGGTGGGGCAAATCTCCACTTGGTGTTTAATGTTTCTAAAAGTGATGCGGGCTATTCGTCTACATTCGACAGCCCTGACCAAAAAGCTTTCGGTATAGGCTGCAGCAAAACAATACTGGTGAAAGACAGCTTGCATATTGAAATAGCGGCCATAGGCGGTGCATATAATGGCGCATGGGACGGCAAAGATGCACTCACAGGTATCTATAAGCAGGGCGGCGGACAAATACAGCTTAATATGAAACGCATCACCGTCGAAGAAAAGGCCGGTCTCTCAAAAACACCTGAACGACCACAGACCCCAAAGCCACCTTTTAATTACTTTAACCAGGATGTGGAGTATGACAACGCCGACAAAAGCGTGCATTACGGCGCAACTTTTACCCGGCCCAACGGGGATGGCAAATATCCGGCGGTGATTATCATCAGCGGCAGCGGTACGCAGGACAGGGACGGCACTATTTTAGGCCATAAAATATATTGGGTACTGGCCGATTACCTTACCAAAAACGGTATCGCCGTTTTAAGGGTGGATGACCGCGGTGCAGGCAAAAGCACGCTTGGTCCGGATATAAAAAATGCGACAAGTCTTACTTTCTCGTATGATATTGAGGCTAGTCTTAATTATTTGGAGACGAGGGCAGATGTAGATAAAAAACACGTTGGCTTAATAGGCCACAGCGAGGGCGGTATGATTGCGCCAATGGTTGCGGCAAGGCGTAAAGATGTAAGCTTCATTGTAATGTGGGGCGCTTCAGAAACAGGCGGGGCACAAATCAATACCGAACAAAACGCACACGCATTGAAGAAAGCAGGTGTGGATGACACAGCAATCCGTGCTTTTTCAGATCTGAATATGCAGATTTTGAATTTATTCGCGTCTTCACCGACTGTGGAAGCGCTGGATGCAAAAATACCGCCCGCATTTGCATCATGGAAAAGCAAGCAGGCGCCTGCTATACTCGCAGCGCTGAATGCCGATAAAGCATCCGACCAGGATATCATTAAACAATACAACGGTTTGTACAATATGCCCTGGATGCGCTACTTTATAAGCTACAACCCTGCCGCAGATTTAAACAAAATAAAATGCCCGGTATTAGCCATCAACGGCGAAAAAGATACGCAGGTGGATGCGGCCTCGAACTTAAAGGTGATACAGGAAACCATCACAAAAAACGGCAATAAGAATGTGGAGGTGAAAACCTTGCCCGGTCTTAACCACCTGCTGCAAACGGCCAAAACCGGCGATGTTTCGGAATATGAACAGTTAACCGAAAGCGTATCGCCTTCAGCCATGAAAATAATTGCGGACTGGATTAAAATTCATACCAAATAATTACGTTTTAGAGGAGAATCAAGAGCCGGGAATCAAGACAAAAAACATTTTCCTGATTACCCGGTTTTTTTCCTAATCTTGACTCTTGTCTCTTGGTTCTTGAATCTTTTAAAAACATGAAAAAGTTTATATCCGCATTCGCTCTTACCCTGATATTTTTATCCCCTATTTGTCTTAAAGCACAACAAGGCGACCTCCGTCAGCAAGTAACTGACATTATCAAACCTGCAAAAGGTATAGTCGGTGTTTCACTTTTGGGCCTTGAAAGCCGTGATACACTTTCGGCTAACGGCGATGCACGGCTGGTGCTGCATAGCGTAATGAAATTCCCTATTGCGCTTACCATACTGCACATGGTTGACTCGGGCGTATTTAAGCTCGACCAGAAAGTTCATTTTAAAAAGCGCGATATGGCTACCAAATTGTATAGTCCACTGCGTGATAAATTTCCAAACGGAGATGTTGACGTAACCATTGCCGACTTATTAGGCTATATGGTTTCGCAAAGCGATAATGTTGCCTGCGATATGCTGCTGAAAAAAATAGACGGTCCGAAACCTGTGCAGGATTATATGTTGCATTTAGGCATACGTGGCATTGCTATTCGTGCCTCAGAAGAGGATATGGCATCGGCCTGGGAATTGCAGTATACCAATTGGGCCAAGCCAAAGGAAATGACCATTTTGCTTGATAAGTTCTACAAGGGCGAAATCCTATCGAAAACCAGTACCGATTTCCTTTATAAAATAATGGTTGAAACCACTACCGGCCCGAAACGGCTTAAAGGTTTGCTGCCTGCCAATATGGTTGTCGCCCACAAAACCGGCACATCGCCAACCAACAGCGCAGGTTTATCACCGGCAACTAATGACGTCGGAATTATCACCCTGCCTAACGGCAAGCACCTGGCTATAGCAGTTTTTGTTTGTAATTCTACAGATAAAGAGGATGTGCGTGAAGGAATTATTGCAAAAATTGCAAAGGCCGCGGTTGATTTTTACGGGAAATAAAAGATATCTAGAGATTTGACAACTTTTTAAAAGTTGTCAAATCTGATTCAGCTGATTAATCCAACGCCTCCGCAATCTCCGCAAACCCTTTTTCCCTCGCCAAATCGGCGGGCAATTTACCGCCTTCCATACGCGAGCTTACATCTGCGCCGTGCTCCAGTAAAAGGATAAGTAAATCGATATTGCCGTTTTGCGCGGCTGAATGCAGTGCGGTAGCGCCGGCTTGCTGTTTTACATTTACCAGGGCATTGTTTTCTATCAGCATGCGGGCAATCTGGGTAAAGTTACCTGCCGCGGCGGAATGCAACGGATAAACCCGGAAGCCGTTGTTCGAGGGCATATTTACATCAGCCCCTTTTAAAACCAGGTATTGCGCAATTTCATAATGACCAAAATAACAGGCAAGGCCCAGCGGTGTAAAGCCATCCTCTGCATAAAAATTTATGGCATCAGGATGGGCATAAACCAGGTTAGCAACCACATCGAACCTGCCGGCGGCAGATGCCTCAAATAAGTTTATTTCGTCGAGGTATTTTAAAATAATGGAAGTAACATCTGGCTTTTTGTAGTAGCAGGATAGCATTAACGGCGACACATGATGACTGGTACGGACTTTTGCCAGCGCGGGGTTTTCGCTAAGCAACGCATCGAGGCCGTTTAGGTCGCCGGTTGTTATAAATTGTTCCAGTTTCTCAACACTCATCAGGCGTATTAACAGTAGGTAAGGATGATATTAAAGGTAAATATAACAATTAACAGCTTTTTTTCATATTAAGTAATAATTTCTTGTACAACAATTCGCGTCAAGAAGAGGAAAGGTAAAAGATACCGCTTGTAGACGCAATATTTTGAGCCTCCGGTATACGTAAACCATGGACATTTTTCAGAGACACATGTGATGTGTCTCTACATTGGTATCTTAAATATTCGCCTTTACGTTTTGCGCGATGAGCTGCGAAAATTCTGTTGAGCCCTGTATATTCAAATGGAAATAATCAGCAAACTTTTCTGAATGACCGTTAAAGCGAGGGTCTTTTGAATAATCTAAAAACGTAACATTTTTGTACTGCCCCGTCATTTTTTCGATAAGGTTCCGCTCCAGCATTTGGTTATCAAGTTCGAAAGAATTATTGAGTACGGTGGGCGATATAACCACCAGCGTTTTGATATTGTATTTGGCAGCATTATCCAAAAACTGCTTAAAGTAGGCCACTGCCTTAGCTTCGGCCACCTCTGTTTTCTGGCTAATCTTTTTCGCCCTTTTCTCCATTCGCTTTAAATAATCGGCTGTTTCGGCTTTGGTTAAACTGCTTTCAAGAGGCAAATAACCGTTATCATCCTTTGTAACGGATTTGGCCAGTAAGGTATTGCAAGCCATTATAAAAGCAGCGGAATTGAAGGGATATGTTTTTGAAACTAATTTATCCGGCTCAAACGGACTAACCTCTTTTATATATTTCATCAACTGCTCGTGCTCGCTCGCATAAGGCAATAAAATAGAAAGCCGTTCGTATTTCGTGCGATCGATTCCGAGTTCGCGAGGGCTGATATCTAATATTATAAGTCTCGGAATATGCCGTGCAAGCGATACTTCCTGTATGGCTGCCGCATAAGGTATCATTAATCCATCCCTGCCTGAATTGTAGCAGCTTAAGCCCGATGCCTTCGAGATGATTGATGGCGAGTAATGCCGCGCGGCCCTTGAACTACCGAAGATGAGAATATCCTGTCTGGCACTATCCAGCGCGTAGGTTGTTTGGCTGTATTGACCTTTCTTTTGGCTGAAATAGATTTTCTTAAGCGCAAGGCCGGCGAGGCGGTCGGCCGCAATTAAAATGATGCTGAACGCAGCCAATCGTACAAAAAAGCGAATTACAGGTTTGTTCTTCATCTAAAATTGAAAATATATAAACTGACCGCCATTAAACACCCCGAAGGCAACTATCCATAATATGGTAAATGCCAGCGTTCCCCACCTTACAATAATATTTGGCGAGCTGAAAAAATTAAACTTGCCCGGATGATATTCCATCTTATACTCCAGTAAAAACAGCAGCACTATGGCCAGTATACATTGTGCAAAATTGTTAAGTCCGTCGGCAATAAATGGTGCAGCGCCGAAGCTTCGCAGGTTGCGGACCAGCGTAAAAGCATCGTGTATTGATGCCGCTCTGAAGAATATCCAGGCAAAAGTCACCAGCAAAATGGTTAACGCTATGCCGCTTAGTCGCACCAGTTTGGCGGCAAATTTATTTTGCGGCGATGGCAGGTAAGGCCTTATAGCCACATAGCCCACGCAATACAGGCCATGCAGCGCTCCCCAAATGATGTAGGTATAATTTGCCCCGTGCCATATACCGCTCACCAGGAATACGATAAACAGGTTTAAATACCGGCGGCCGGTACCAACTTTGCTACCGCCCAGCGGAACATACAGGTAATCGCGGAACCAGGTGGAGAGCGATATATGCCACCTGCGCCAAAAATCCTGTATGTTGGTAGCGAAATAGGGGCGCTTAAAGTTCGTCAGCAAATCGAAGCCCATAGTGCGGGCGCAGCCGATAGCGATATCTGTATATCCTGAAAAGTCGCAGTAAATCTGGATGGCGAAAAAGAATGCGGCGATAACGATGGTGCTACCATTATGGATATCCGGGTTACTGAAAACCGAGCCTACAAAAATAGAAAGCCTGTCCGCAACTACCAGTTTTTTAAAAAATCCCCAGAGCATTAGCTTTAAACCGGACTGCATCAGGCTGAAATCAAATTTGTGTTTTTCGCGGAACTGGTGCAGCACGTTTTGCGGCCGTTCAATTGGTCCCGCCACCAGCTGTGGATAGAACATTACATACAGGCTATAAATACCAAAATGACGCTCGGCTTTTTGATTGCCGCGGTACACTTCTATGGTGTAGCTCATGGCCTGGAAGGTGTGGAATGAAAGGCCAATGGGCAACAATATCCTCAAATATGGGATAGGGTTGTGGTAATTGAATTTATGTAGCAGCAGGTCGAAGTTGAGGTTTAAAAAGTTAAAATATTTAAACACTACCAGTATGCCTATGTTAGCGGCCAGGCTGATACCCAGTAACATTTTTCGCCGGCGCGGGGATTGTTCGTTTTCTATGTAAATGCCTGCCAGGTAATCTATTACAATGGTGAAGCCGAGGATCAAGATGTAAATTGGCACAAAGGCCATGTAGAAATAACAGCTGGCAGCCAACAATATCATCCACTTCATTTTATGCGGTACCACAAAGTATAACGTGGTTACAACAACATAAAAAATTATAAAATCGATAGAATTGAATAGCATAAATTGGTGTAAAGTGTTTGGATAAAGCACTCAAATCTGTCCCTGCGCGTTATCATGTTCAAATTCATTGCCACAGTGACCTAAAAAGCGGTTTTGAATAATTGTAACAGGAATGTTGCGAATGAGAATCAGGTAGAGAAGTTTATTAACCCGGTGTTAATAAATAGCCGCGGGGGGCGAGCCGTTTTATCTATTAACTTTATATTTGCAAAACAGAAGGGTTATACAGGATGCCGGTAAAAGGAAATACGTTTAAAGCAAATACATTCAAGCCAGAAAATCAGGGCCGCCAGCCTTCGCCAAAGACTGAGCGCGAGCGGCCGGTAAAGCAAAAGGACGACAAACGCCTTACACCATATGTGCTTAACGGTAAGGCTATCAAAATAACGGGGCTATTTTTATTGCTGCTGTCGGTTTATTTCGTGGTGGCATTCACTTCCTATCTTTTTACCTGGCAGGAAGATCAAAGCTATGTATCGCCAACCAACGGCGGCTGGCATAACTTGTTTCGCACCGCGCAGGAGTTGATGGAAAACCACGTAAAAAGCCCGGTTGTAGACAATTGGGCTGGTAAGCTTGGGGCGCTGCTTTCCAACCAGTTTATTTACGAATGGTTCGGCATCGCTTCGTTTGTGTTTGTTTTTATGTTTTTTGTGCTCGGCTTCCGCATGTTGTACAAAGTGCGGCTGGTATCATTAACCAAAACACTGGCTTATGGCTTTTTCTCACTGGTGTTTATATCTGTAACGATAGGTTTTTTTCATGCATTTTTATCAGATACGCCAAACTATGTTGAAGGCGGTTTCGGCTATTATACCAATCAGTTATTAGATGCGCAGATTGGACGTACCGGAACAGGCGCGATCCTGGTTTTCCTGTCGCTTACCATCCTGATTATCGTTTATAATATCGATTTTAAAATACCGCAACGTAAGGGTAAAATGGTTGAAACTGCCCCGGTTGGCGATATAATTCCTGAGCCTGTGGAGTTGGAGCCGGAAGATATTGCTGTTCCGGTGGAATGGAATGGAGGCCGCTCTAATAAGATGAAGCAGGGGACAGCCAATACCGAAAAGATGGTGAACCCCGAACCGGTTAAGGAGCAGGCTTTTGTTCAGAACCCTGTTTTTCATGAGCCGCTGGTTTTGGTTCCGGAGCCCGGCAATGATGATGAGGATACTGATGGTAGCGACATCCCCCTAACGATTGCGACAGAAAGACCGATCCCCGTAACCAATATTGAAAAAAGCGACGACGAGAAGGCCAAAAGCCTGGTAGACCAATTCGGTACCTACGACCATAAGCTCGACCTGGCAACGTACAAATACCCGCCGCTGGATTTGCTGGAAAACTACGGTTCTAACAAAATCAGCGTAAACTCCGATGAACTGGAGGCCAACAAAAACAAGATTGTTGAAACGCTGAATCATTATAACATCGAGATTGATAAGATAAAAGCAACTATCGGCCCGACGGTTACTTTGTATGAAATTATCCCGGCGCCGGGTGTGCGTATCTCCAAAATCAAGAATCTGGAGGATGATATTGCCTTAAGCCTTGCGGCTTTAGGTATCCGTATTATTGCGCCGATGCCGGGCAAGGGTACTATTGGTATCGAGGTACCTAACCAGCACCCTGAAATGGTGTCCATGCGTTCGGTACTATCGACAGAAAAATACCAGAACACCACAATGGATTTGCCGATTGCCCTCGGTAAAACCATTAGCAACGAAGTGTTTATTGCCGATTTGGCCAAGATGCCGCACTTACTGGTTGCCGGTGCTACGGGCCAGGGTAAATCGGTCGGTATTAATGCGATATTGGTTTCGCTGCTTTATAAAAAACACCCTGCCGAGCTGAAATTCGTATTGGTCGACCCAAAAAAGGTGGAGCTAACGCTGTTCCGTAAAATTGAGCGGCACTTTTTGGCCAAGCTGCCTGATGAGGCAGACGCCATTATTACCGATACCAAAAAGGTGGTAAATACGCTTAACTCGCTGTGTATCGAGATGGACCAGCGCTACGATTTGCTGAAAGATGCCCAGGTGCGTAACCTGAAGGAATACAACGAGAAATATGTTAACCGCAAAATAAGCAACCCGGAAATACACCGTTACCTGCCGTTTATTGTGCTGGTGATTGACGAGTTTGCGGATTTGATGATGACGGCCGGTAAAGAGGTTGAAGTACCGATAGCGCGTATTGCCCAACTGGCCCGCGCGGTGGGTATTCATTTGGTAATTGCTACGCAGCGCCCGTCAGTAAACATTATTACCGGTAGCATAAAGGCTAACTTCCCGTCGAGGCTGGCATTCCGTGTATTGTCTAAAATCGATTCGCGTACTATTCTCGACAGCGGCGGCGCCGATCAATTGATAGGCCGCGGCGATATGCTGCTCTCAACAGGCAGCGATTTAATTCGCGTGCAGTGCGCATTTGTAGACACACACGAAGTAGAGCGCATTGCTGACTTTATCGGTAACCAGCGTGGCTATCCGTCAGCATTGTTGTTGCCTGAATATGTGGGCGAAGGTGAAGCAAGCAGCAGTACCAAAGAATACGACCCTGATAACCGCGACCC
>Ga0105239_10000299_pt1 | contig 73314 bp, 56 predicted proteins | sample KBSC44metaG_FD_92761 | JGI IMG/M metagenome (GOLD analysis project Ga0105239, IMG submission 92761) | Corn rhizosphere microbial communities from Kellogg Biological Station, Michigan, USA - KBS C4-4 metaG | ecosystem: Host-associated > Plants > Roots > Rhizosphere > Soil | place: Michigan, USA...
GTAAAGAACATCATCGCCGTCGTCAGCGGAAAGGGCGGGGTAGGGAAGAGCACGGTGGCTGCCAATTTTGCGCTCGCACTCGCCCGCGGCGGCGCCAGCGTCGGCCTCATGGACGCCGACATCTATGGCCCCAGCGTACCCATCATGTTTGGCGTCAGAGGCCAGCGCCCGATGATGACCGACGGGGGACAGAACGGCAAAGGGCTGATCGTTCCCCTGGAAAAATATGGCATCAAGCTGATGAGCATCGGCCTGCTCGTCGATGAAAAGAATGCCGTGGTCTGGCGTGGCCCGATGGCCAGCAGCGCGATCCGCCAGTTCGTAACGGATGTATTCTGGGACGAACTCGATTACCTCGTCATCGACATGCCACCCGGCACCGGCGATATCCATCTCACCCTCCTGCAGACGGTGCCGGTCACCGGCGTCATCGTCGTCACCACTCCGCAGGACGTCGCCCTCGCCGACGCAAAGAAAGGCATCGCGATGTTCGGCCAGGCGCAACTCAAGGTACCCATCATCGGGATGGTGGAGAACATGAGCTGGTTCACCCCCGCCGAGCTCCCCGATCACAAATACTATATCTTCGGTAAGGAAGGCGGCAAACGCCTCGCCGAAGAATACGATATCCCCTTCCTCGGCCAGATCCCACTGGTGCAAAGCATCCGCGAAGGCGGCGATAAAGGCGTCCCCATCATGATGACCGACGACGCCATCACCAAAAAAGCCTTCCTCGATTTTGCCGGCAACGCCGCCCGCAGCATCGCCATGCTCAACGCAAACATTAACAAAGAAAAAGTAGCGGAAACAGTTGCCTAAATGGGAATGCAGTCCATTAAAAGGATAGTTTGGCTCTGCAATAATTGAGAAAGGCCCGGATCATCATGAACAATACGATCCCGAGCAGCATTCCTCCTACCAGCCCGCAGAACCCGCCAATTCCGAACACGGCAACCCCGCTTAAATGGAGATGATAGATCCTGTTGATCAGAAAAAAGGCGATCTCCCCGATCAGGATGCCGCTCAGGCAGCCCGTGACGGCCATGACCGTTTTAAATCCTGCGCTGATACTCTTCCGGTAAAGCCCCACCAATATACCCGCGGAAAAGATGCCCGCCGTTACCAGCCCGAAGATCGCCAGTAACGCAAGAGCTGCCAACATCGATCCGACAAGAGTAGCTCCGACGACAATGGAGACAAATGCGATCGCAATAGACAACAGGAAAAGATTGAACTCATCATCCGGCGGCAGACCAGGATTGGTTTGAGCCCGCAGCCCGTCCGCGCATAGCAATAACACAGTGATCAGAAAGAAGGTCAGCGGTCGTTTCATGGTAAGTTAGGTGTACCCTAAAAATACGCTTTTTCCGTAACTTAGCGCATGTACATCCCCCGCCGCTACGAAGAAAAGGACACGGAAAAGATCCACGCATTCATCCGCGAGAACTCCTTTGCCATCTTGGTTTCAGTCCAGGAGAGCCGCCCCATCGGCACCCATATTCCCCTGCAGCTCGAGACGGATGCGGATGGAAAAGCCTGCTTGATGGGCCATATCTCCCGCGGCAACGAACAGAAGCACACCCTCACACCGGGCGCAAAGGTCCTCGCCATTTTTGCCGGACCTCATGCCTATGTCTCGCCACGCTGGTACACCGAAATGAAGGTCCCTACCTGGAATTATATCTCCGTCCACATCTACGGAACGGTCAGCATCGTCGAAGGCGAAGAGCTTCGCGCCGCCCTCTCCCGCCTCATGGATACCTACGAACAACACCAGCCCCAACCCGTCCACATCGGCGAGATACCGGAAAAAGAACTCCAGGCCGATCTCCGCGGCATCGTCGGCTTCCGCATCTCCATCGATGAGATCCAGGCCGCATACAAGCTCAGCCAGAACCGCGACCCGGAGAGTTTTCATCAGGTGATCGACCACCTCTCGCAAGGCGATGAAACGGCCCGCGCCGTCGCCGCGGAAATGGCAAAAAGGAAATTATAGTACCTTTACCCCCATGACGCGTCAGCAGCTCTCCTCCCTCATCCGTAGCACCGGCTCCTATCTCTGCGTCGGACTCGACTCCGACCCGGCAAAGATCCCCCCGCATCTGCGCAGCGGTAAAGACCCCGTTTTTGAATTCAACCGGCAGATCATCGACGCCACCAAAGACCATTGCGTCGCCTATAAGATCAATACGGCCTTCTATGAGGCCGATGGGGTCAAAGGCTGGGAGACCATGGAGCGAACGGTCAACTATATTCCCAAGACGCATTTTACCATCGCCGATGCCAAACGCGGCGATATCGGCAATACCTCCGCGCAGTATGCCCGGGCCTTCTTCGAGACCCTCCCGTTCGACGCCATCACCGTCGCCCCCTATATGGGCGAGGACAGCGTCCGCCCCTTCCTCGAATACAAGGACAAATGGACCATCCTGCTGGGACTCACCTCCAATGCCGGCGCCCGCGATTTCGAACTGCAGCCCGCCGGCGACGGACCTCTGTATGAAAAAGTGCTGACATCCGCCGCCCGCTGGGGAACACCCGATAATCTCATGTATGTCGTCGGCGCCACCCAGGCCGAAGAATTCACGCGCATCCGAAGCCTCACCCCCGATCATTTTTACCTCGTCCCCGGCGTCGGAGCACAAGGCGGCAGCCTCGAAACGATCTCAAAAAAAGCCATGAACAAGGATATCGGCCTGCTGGTCAACGCCAGCCGCGCCGTCATCTTTGCTTCCACGGGCGGAGACTTCGCCGCCGCCGCCAAAAAGGCCGCGGCAGCCTATCAGGAGGAAATGCGGCATTATGTCAGCAGGGCCGCCGCTGCCGGTTGATATTCTTTCTCGCTTTTCGCGATCACCAACGTCGCCACCCCGTTCCCAATGATATTGGTGATGGCGCGGGCCTCGCTCATGAATTTGTCGACGGCCAGCAGAAAGGCCAGCCCCTCCACAGGGATCTTGTTAATGGCCGTCAGCGTCGACGCCAGTACGATAAACCCGCTCCCTGTCACGCCGGCCGCCCCCTTCGAAGTCACCATTAGAATGCCCAGGATGGTCAGCAGTTCACCAGGACTCAGCGATACATTGTACAGCTGCGCCAGGAAGATCACGGACATCGAAAGATAAATGGACGTGCCGTCAAGATTGAAGGAATAACCGGTCGGCACCACCAGCCCGACCACCGGCTGGCTGCAACCCATCGTCTCCAGCTTGGCCATCAGCGATGGCAGGGCCGCCTCCGACGAGGACGTCCCCAGCACGATGAGGATCTCCTCCCTGATCTGCTTCAAATAGGTCCAGACATTCAATTTAAAATACCGCAGGATCAGCCCCAGCACCACGAATACAAAAAGGATCATCGTCCCATAGACGGTCAGCATCAGCTTCCCCAATGGTATCAGCGTCCTGATCCCGTATTTCCCGATCGTAAAGGCCATCCCGCCAAAGGCGCCGACCGGCGCCAGCAGCATCACATATTTCAGCGCCCCAAAAACATACTTCGACACCTTTTTCAACCATTCCAGTATCGTCTCCCGCTGCTTCATCAGATTGAATATGATACCCGCGAGGATCGCCCCCACCAACACCATCAATACCACATTCGTTTCAAAGAATTTTATCCAATCGATCCCTCTGACCCCCTGCTTGATATATTTGGTCGCATCCTGTATCGGCAAGCCCGTCTTATCGATCAACCCCGGCTTTACCAGGTAAGCCATCCCGATCCCGATGGCCAGCGAAAGCGTCGTCACCGCTTCAAAGTACACCAGCGCCTTCACGCCGATCCTGCCTACCTTGCGCAGATCACTCATGCCGCAAATACCCGAACTGATCGTCAGGAAAATAATAAAAGGGATAAAGAACTTCACCACATTCACAAACCAAACCCCGAGGGGTTCCATCTTCACCGCCGTAGCCGGCGCAAAATATCCCAACAGCACCGCCGCCACCAGCGCCAGCACCACCGCAAAGGTCAGGTATCTGCTCATAGTAGAAGTTATCGGACTCCGTCCAATAGTTGCCGTAAGATATGGTAAAACCTGTAGACGTCTTCAAACGAATTATACAACGGTGCCGGCGCAACGCGGATCACCCCAGGCTCCCGGTAATCGATCACCACACCCTCCTCCTGCAAGCGGCGCTGCACCTTCCGGCCCCGCTCGGCATCGGCGAACAACAGGGATAACTGGGCGCCCCGCCGCTCCTGCTCCGCAGGCGTGATCACCCGGAACACCGGACCTTCCAGCGGCTCCAGCAACGACGACAGGTAGGCCGTCAGCTTCCGGCTCTTGGCCTGCAGCCGCGCAATCCCCGCCTCTTCGAACAACGCCAGACTGGCCTTCAGACAGGCCATATTGAACACCTGCGCCGTGCTCATGCTCCATCCCTCCGCCGTGGGTTTTGGAATAAAGCCCTTCTGCATCTTAAACCGAGAAGACTCATCATTGCCCCACCAACCACCCAGCCTCGGGATCTCCGGATCGCTCGCATGCCGCCGATGGACAAACGCCCCGCCGGCCGCCCCCGGCCCGCCGTTCAGATACTTATAGGAACACCATACCGCAAAATCCACCCCCCAGTCATGCAGCCGCAACGGGACATTCCCCACCGCATGCGCCAGATCATACCCTGCCATGGCCCCCGCCGCATGCGCCGCAGCGGTAATACGCTCCATATCGAATAATTGCCCCGTATAATAATTCAGCCCGCCGAATAATACCAACGCCACCGAATCTTTCTCCCTATCGATCGCCGCAAGAATATCTTCTTCGCGGATCAATTTTTCTCCCTCCCGAGGCGCCACTTCGACAACGGCCTCCCGCGGATCATACCCATGCCACCGCACCTGCGTCTCCACCGCATACATATCGGAAGGAAAAGCCCCGGCCTCCATGAGGATCTTGGATCGCGACCCCTCCGGCCGGTAGAAGCTCAACAATAACAGGTGCAGGTTCACCGTCAGCGCATTCATCACCGTCACCTCTTCCTCGCCACAACCCACGATCCGCGCCAGCGCCCCCCGCAGACTCGCGGGATAGCCCATCCACGGATTCCGGGCCTGCCAATACCCCCCGATCGCCAGTTCCCGCCAGTCGGTCAGCTCCTGCTGAATGGAGTCCTCCGCGCCCACCGGCTGCAGTCCCAGTGAATTCCCGCAGAAGTAGATCATCTCACCCTGCTCCCCTGAGCCGCCGGAAGCGGCTCGTCCGGCAAACCTGGGAAAATAAAACCGGGAGCGAAAGCCTCTCAGCTCATCCTCCCGGTCCAGTTGTTGTGCGTAGGCCAGCGCCTGCGCTATATCTTGTGGCATGCTCTTGCTTTCTCCGCAAGATACGCATTGCCCCTATAATTTGAAGTCGCTTCTATCGCGCTTCGTCGTCGGTTTCCCGGTCCTTATCCTTATCCTTATGCTTGCTCTTATTCTTGTGCTTGTCCTTCCCGTTGTCGTCATCATCGCCTTCATCCTCGTTATTGTTGTCCCCGGACCCGGTATAAGAAAGCCGCACCGATCCAAAGCTGCTCTTGATCCGGATCTTCGCCCGGCCGTCGCCCGCCTTCCCGCTATAGTCCTTGTCAAACTTCGGACCCCAATCCTCCTTGTCCTCCCTCGCCTCGGCGATCTCGAAATCACTCTCATTATGGAACTTCCCAAAGCTGGTATGCACGTCGATCTGCGCAGACAGGTCCTTGTTCACCACCAACCGCACCCCCGAATAGGACTCGACCACATTCAGCTCGGTGATCTCATCGGCCACATTGAACTGTACGTTCTGGGAGAACTCGCTGTTGATCTTTACCGTTCCATCCACTTTCCCGATCCGCGATTCCTTGTTGAACTTAAAGATCACCTTGCCGTTGGCCACCGACGTGATATAGGCCTTGCCGAACTCCACGTCGATCTGATCCACATTGTCCAGCTTCCCCGTATTCAGGCTGCCGAACTTGCTCGTCAGCGTGACCAGCCCCTTGAAGGCAGGCACCTCGGTCTTCCCAAAGCTGTTGGCGATATCCAGCCGGTTGGACGCCGGCATATGGATCACGTAGTCAATATAAAATCCGCGTTCATTTTCCCCATGCCGGTTCCCGTTATTGTTGTTGTTGATCTCCCCGACCTTGGTCTTGAACCAGATGTTCTTCCCCTCCCGGCCATCCTTGACATCTATCTTGTTCATGATATTCTGCGCCCGCTCTTCCGTAGAAGCCCTTGCGCTGATCTCGATATCCACCGTGATCTCGTTCTTGTCCCAGGTGGAGACCACCACATTGCCGAACTGGTTATCGATCTCTAATTTGTCATCGGCCGTGACCTCATAATGTTTGTTGATCAGTCTCTGCTTCCTTACGTCTTCATCGCCATTGGCGGCTAGTGTCATCACCGGAGCAGATAAGACCAGGAGCACGGCTGCCAGGTTAAGTAGTCTTATATGCCTTTTCATATTCTGTCTTTTTTGAATGGTTGATTTGTTTGATAATGTCGAGCTGATGGTTCAGCAGCTGCATCTGCAGTTGCAGGTTCTGTAACATCGCCTCGAGCAGTTGTTCACGATTGGGGTTCTTGGGCAATTGACTCTGCAGGTTGTGATAAACACTGTCCAGCTTATTGACATCGGAGGCGAACTGCCGGTACAGCAGCGGTTCGTCTTTCTCGATGGTTTTCAATTGGTTATGTTTGATCTCTACTAGTCGTGTGTAATGATACATTTCTTCGTTCACCGAGTTGTCCTCCTCGGCTTTCTTGTCGCTTTCCTTCGGGCGGATAGTCGCCAGCGTAGGCTCTTCCTTGCGGACCGGGACATTCGACCCGTTACTGTCTTTTACCGGGCTGGGGTTATGGGCTACGGCGTTTTGAGTGTCCGGGGCGGCTTGGGTTTCCTGGGGCTTTGGCAGGTTATTCGTCTTGTTGGCCACATATTGCGGCGTCGATCTCCCCGTAGTAAAGAACCACGCTCCACCCGCGATCAGGACGACGGCGGCGGCCACGGCGCTCCATCTCCTCCAGTCCATCCTAACCAGGGGGGACTGTTTTTTTTTCCCGGGGTCTACGTCCTGCAGGATCTTCTCCCATACCTTGGGGTCTGGCCCTTCGGCGTCGAATTCTTCCCGGTGATCCTTGACAAATTCTTCTAACCGGCTGTTCATGATGCTCCTTGTTTTAAATACTGTAACAATTTTTGTTTGGCCCGCATGTACTGCGTTCTCACCGTTGCATGCGAGACCTGCAGGATCTCTGCAATTTCTTCCTGGTCATATCCTTCAAAAAGATAGAGGGTCAATACCGTTCTGTACCCGTTCGGCAATAATCCTACCGCTTTTTTGATATCCTCGACCTTCAACGCTATCTCATTTTCATCGGCGCCGTCCTCGTCCGGCAGATGCCCGATATTGGTCTTCTCGATGTCGATCAGGTCCATCTTCCGTTTGCGCAATTGGTTGATGGATTTATTGATCACGATCCGTTTTAGCCATGCGCCGAATGTGGATTTGTAATGGAAGTCTCCCAGGCTGCGGAAGGCGTCCGTAAAGGCCTCCTGCAAAACGTCCTCCGCATCCCCCGTGTGGTTGACGATGCGCAAGCTGGTGTTGTACATCGCCTTGGAATATTTCTGATAAAGCTCGCCATACGCCCGGGAATCCCCTCGCTTGCAGCGCTCCACCAGTTCATCGTGTAGTATTGGTTCCGTTAATTCCAATTCAGCTATTTTAGCGTTAGCGTTCATGTACTAATAAGTACACAGGCATTTTTCGGATGTTGCATGAAACTTCAAAAAACGGCCAATTTCGTTACTTTTGGCAAAATTGCTTCCATGCCCATCGTATCAAAAGTAGATATTTTCCAAAGCCCTGACTACTACCTTCTTGACGAATTATTGACGGATGAGCACAAAATGGTGCGCGATGCCGTCAGGAACTACGTCAAAAAGGAGATATCCCCTATTATAGAAGACTGCGCCCAGAACGCCGAATTCCCGCAGCAGATCATCTCCCAGCTGGGTCAACTCGGGTGTTTTGGCCCCACCATTCCCGAACAATATGGTGGCGGCGGGCTGGATTACATCAGCTATGGGCTGATGATGCAGGAACTGGAACGCGGCGACAGCGGGGTCCGCTCCACCGCCTCCGTCCAGGGCTCCCTGGTCATGTTCCCCATCTATGAGTATGGCAGCGAAGCACAACGCAAAAAATACCTCCCAAAACTGGCCTCCGGGGAATGGCTCGGCTGTTTTGGCCTCACCGAGCCCAACCACGGCAGCGACCCTAGCGGAATGTTGACAAATATCAAAGATGCGGGAGATCATTATGTGTTGAACGGCAGCAAGATGTGGATCAGCAATGCCCCCTTCTCCCAGGTCGCCGTGGTTTGGGCCAAGGACGAAGAGGGCGTCATCCGGGGTCTTATCGTCGAACGCGGCATGGAAGGCTTCTCGACCCCAACAACCCACGGTAAGTGGAGCCTCCGGGCCTCCGCCACCGGCGAGCTGGTCTTCGACAACGTAAAAGTGCCCAAAGAGAACCTGTTACCCAATGTCCAGGGCCTCAAGGGACCCCTGGGCTGCCTCACCAAGGCCCGCTATGGCATCGCCTGGGGCGTAGTCGGCGCCGCCATGGACTGCTACGATACCGCCCGGCGCTATAGCCTCGAACGTGTCCAGTTCGGCCGGCCCATCGGCGGCTTCCAGCTCCAACAGAAAAAGCTGGCCGAAATGCTGACGGAAATTACCAAGGCCCAATTGCTCAACTGGCGGCTGGGCTCCCTCATGAACGCCGGCAAAGCCACCCCCGCCCAGGTCTCGATGGCCAAACGCAACGGCTGCGAAATAGCCGCCGACATCGCCCGCAACGCCCGCCAGATGCTGGGCGGCATGGGCATCACCGGCGAATACCCGATCATGCGCCATATGATGAATATCGAAAGCGTCATCACCTACGAAGGGACCCATGACGTTCATCTTCTAATTACCGGAATGGATATCACCGGGCTAAACGCATTCAAATGAAGATATTTCTCATCGGTTTCATGGGTTCCGGCAAAACGCACTGGGCCCAGCGCCTGGCGGCAAAGCTCGGCATGCCCTTTTACGACCTGGACAGCCTGATCGTCGAAAAAGAAAATCGCACCGTCGCGGAGATCTTCGCCGAAAAAGGCGAAGAGTTCTTCCGCTTCCTGGAAAAAGAAACGCTCGAAGCCATCACCGACAACCACGAAAGCTTTATCCTTTCCTGCGGCGGCGGCACCCCCTGCTTCTTTAATAATATCGAGTTCATGAAGAAGAACGGCAAGGTGATCTGGCTCAACACCGCCGTGGATGTCCTCCGCCAGCGCCTCCAGCGCGAACGGCTGAGCCGCCCCCTCATCGCCGAAGTCTCCGAAGACGAACTCCAGCGGTATATCATCCGGAAATTGAGCGAACGCCGCATGTATTACCAGCAGGCCGATGTCACCGTCAGCGAAGAGAACACCAACCTCGACGAGCTGATCCGCATCCTCCTGCAAAACGAACAGCCCGACCGGTTAAAGGAAGAGCTATAAAGAACCCCAAACGAACGACAATGAACCGCAATTTCCTCTCCGTCGCCGCCATCCTCGGCGCCCTTTCCGTAGCCCTCGGCGCCTTTGCCGCCCATAAGCTCAAAACCATGGTCGGCCCCGACACCGTTGCTATCTTCGAGACCGGCGTGCGCTATCAGTTCTACCATGTCTTCGCCCTGCTCTTCGTCGCCTTCCTGTCCGAAAAGATCCATAACCGCTGGATGATCTGGGCAGGCAATTGCTTCATCATGGGTATCATCTTCTTCTGCGGCTCCCTCTACGTCCTCACCGCCCTCACCATCGCCGAGAATACCCACCGCACCCTCGCCGGCATCGCCACCCCCATCGGCGGGGTCTTCTTTATAGCTGGTTGGATTTTCCTCTATATGGGAGTGGCCTCCAAGGACAAACAGAGTTGACCGGAGCTATAATTGCAAATAAAATGTCGTCCTCGTCCCCTCCTTATTCTGGATATCAAAACCTCCTTCGATCGAGGCCATCCGCTTTTTCATATTGTTCAGCCCGTTCCCGAACTTCCGCAGCTTCTCCATATTGATCCCCACGCCGTCATCCTGGATCTCGATGATCAGCCGATCCCCAACGGCCACATTGATCTTCACCACCGAGCTCTGCGAATGCTTCGCCACATTGTTCAACGCCTCCTTCACCGACAAAAAGATGTTCCGCCGCTTTTCCCCGCTGATCTCCCGCGGCGGGATCGACGCCGGCATCGTGAACGTACAGTCGATCATCGTGTTCTCAAAGAATTCCACGGCGTAACTCCTGATATAGGCCACCAGGTTCTCCACCGAATCGTTGCTGCTCGTCATGGTCCAAATGATGGTATTCATCTTGTTGATCAGCTCGTTTGCACTATTGGAGATTTTCTCGATCTCCGGCAGGGTCTGATCCTTCATCTTGCTCTTGACGATCTCGCTCATCAGCCTTATCGCCGTCACACCCGAACCCAGCTCGTCATGCATATCGACCGAGATGCGGTTCCGCTCGTCCTGCTTGGCCGCCAGCACCGCCACCTGCTTCTCCATCTCCTTTCGTTCGGTCTCCAGCTTTAGCTTTTCCTCCTTCTGGATACTGGCGATGATCTCCATCTTGTTCTTATAAGTCAGCGCAAACAGGAAGAAAAGCAGCTCGATCGTGATCCCCAGTTCGTAATAGAATAACGCCAGGTTCAGCACCGAGACACCCGGCACGACCTTGATGCTCATCATGATCATCGCCTGGGAAACGATGCTCAGCAGGCAGAGCGAGATATTCCCCATGACGATATAGTTCATCAGCCGGTTATGATAGGTCAGCCCCTTGATGATAAAAATGATGGAGGTGGTCAGCAACAACAGCTTCGTAGCCGTCTCGAAATAGTCCGCGAACCGGAAATCCGCGACAAAAAAGTACGAGAGGGTATAAAGAACGGTCAGTCCCGCGATCCCCCAGGAGCCCCAAAGCAGGTAACGGTCCAGCGACCGGTAATTCTTGTTCGTCTCCAGGAACTTCCGATGGAAAATGATATAGCAGATGTATCCCGCCGAAAAGATGATATTGTCCAAAAAACTTTCGAAAAAGAAATCGAAGGCCGTAGTGACATGGTTAAGGGTGGCCTTCAGGAACAACAGCACGCTGATGCAGACGGAGTAGCCGACATAGTACAGGAATTCCGGCTTCTTGCTCTGAATGTACTCGCTGATGGCGTAGAAGATCATCATCAGCATGACCCCGGCAAAAAGATCGGTGATGGCATCGATGCTGGTCTTGTTCTTATGCGTCAGCACGATGCCTTCCCGGATCAGCGTATCCCGGGTCAGCGACGGGTTGACCGAGTTGGTAGGAGCCTTGATATAGGTAAGGGCGGCAAAGAAAAGCGCGCTGTCCCGGGCCGCCAGCGTGATCTTCCGGTAGCCGAGACTGTCAGCATCATCCGGAAGTTCCCTCGGCAGGACCTCGACCTGCCCTCCCACCAGCCGGTACAGCTGGATCGTATCGGCCAGCCACCCTGGACAGAAGAAGACGCTCTGGGAGCTGTCGCTGCGGTTGGCGAGCAGGAACCGCAGAAAGAGCTTTTTGTTCACCAGCTCCGGCGCGACGAAATGCAGGTATTTCCGGGTATTTTGCCGGTAGGGGAGGGCAGGCAGCCGTTGGAGTGGGGGATTCCGGTCATCAGAAAAGTAATAGCCCGTATTGTAGGAAATATCATTGAGCAATCCGGTCCTGGCCAGATCGGCCGCCAGGGGCGGTAGGGTGTCCTGCGCCCGGCTGTCGAGCCCTAATAACAGCAGGATCAGGCTAAAGCGATAGGCTTTTAAAAGGTTCACGAGGCCATTTTTTTAAAGGTAAAGGAAATAATTATAATATTGCAGCACCACTATCTTTGTATCCATGGCAAACCGACTCAAGTCAAAGAAGAACCAGAAACCTGCCGAAAAGCTCAAGTCTGATAAGGAGTCTCCAGTGAAGGTTCGACAGCTCGTCAAGGACGAACGTACCCATAAGATCACCGGGGCCGTTTGCCTGCTGGTTTCCCTCTTCCTGATCATCGCCTTTACTTCCTATCTCTTCACCTGGAAAGAAGACCAGGACAAGGTATTCCAGCATGGCGCCTCCATCCTGCTTCCCTCCGCCCACGTGAAGGTCAGCAATCTCCTCGGCAATCTCGGCGCCCTGGTCTCGCACGAATTCTTCTTCAAAGGGTTTGGCCTGGCCTCCTATTTCTTTTGTTCCATCTTCTTCATCATCGGCGTCAACCTGCTCTTCGCCCGGAAGATCTTTTCCATCAGCCGCAACCTCCGCTATGTCCTCGCGGGACTGCTCTACTTCTCCGTGGCGGCAGCCTTTGTCACCCATGGCTTCAGCTTCCCCTGGGGCGGGGCCGTCGGGGATATGATCAGCGAATGGCTCACCGGCTTCCTCGGCTGGATTGGCACCGCCGCCCTCCTGCTGGTAGCCGGCCTGGCCTATATCATCTGGCGCTTCAACCCGGTGTTCAAAGTGCCCACCCTGCCAAAGAAGGAAAAGCTCGAAGCCCCCACTCCCGAATTGGTGACACCGGCAGAAGAACCGGCTCCGAAGGAGCCGAAAGGCAAAAAAGGGGCAAAACTATTTGTTGACGAATCCTTCGCCAATAAAGGGAATGTCTTGAAAGAGGAGCACGGCGTTGTCGCCATTGCACCGCCGCCCATCGAAGCAGAACCCGAAGTTGAATTTACAATTACCGAACGCGACGAACCCGAAGAAGTTCCCTTCTCCCTGGTCTCACCGGCCGCGGAAGACGTGGATGAAGAAGAGGACGACCTCGACGAGGAACCTGCCGAAGAGCCCGCCCCGCCGCTGACCATTCCCCCCATACCCGCGGTCGGCAAGACCCAGCCCGGCAGCCTTGAGCTGGAGATCAAGACCGCATCGCCCATCGAGGAGACCCTCGCCGGCGAGGATTCTCTCCTGCCCGCGGACATGCCGGACTACGAGCCGACGCTCGACCTCCGCGATTATAAATACCCCAGCCTCGATCTCCTCGAAGCCCACGGCAGCGAAAAGATCGTGCAGGATCCTTCCGAGCTCGAGGCCAACAAGAACCAGATCATCAATACCCTCAAGAACTACGATATCTCGATCTCCAAGATCAGCGCCACCGTCGGCCCCACCGTCACCCTGTACGAGATCGTGCCCGCGGCAGGCGTCCGCATCTCCCGGATCAAGAACCTCGAAGACGATATCGCCCTCAGCCTGGCGGCCCTCGGCATCCGGATCATCGCACCCATCCCCGGCAAGGGCACCATCGGGATCGAAGTGCCCAATGTGAAAAAGACCGTCGTCAGCATGCGCACCCTGCTGTCCTCCGATAAGTTCCAGCATAGCAATTTCAACCTGCCCATCGCCATCGGCAAAAGGATCGACAACGAGAATTTCATCGTCGACCTGTCCGCCATGCCGCACCTCCTCATGGCCGGCGCCACCGGTCAGGGGAAATCCGTCGGTCTCAACGCCATCCTCGTCTCGCTGCTCTATAAAAAGCACCCCTCCCAGCTGAAGCTGGTCCTGGTCGACCCGAAGAAAGTAGAGCTGAGCATCTATCGCACCATCGAAAAGCATTTCCTCGCCAAACTTCCGGGCGAAGAAGAAGCGATCATCACCGATACCAAAAAGGTCATCCACACCCTCAACGCCCTTTGTATCGAGATGGACAATCGTTACGATCTCCTAAAGGAAGCCAATGCGAGGAATATTAAGGAATACAACGAGAAGTTCATCAAGCGCCGGCTGAATCCGCAGAAAGGCCACCAATACCTTCCCTTTATCGTGCTGGTCGTGGATGAGTTCGCGGATCTGATCATGACCGCCGGCAAAGAGGTCGAAATGCCCATCGCCCGCCTCGCCCAGTTGGCCCGCGCTGTCGGCATCCACCTCATCATCGCCACCCAACGCCCCAGCGTCAATATCATCACCGGTACGATCAAAGCCAACTTCCCCGCCCGTATCGGCTTCAAGGTCTCTTCAAAGATCGACTCCCGTACCATCCTCGATGCCGGCGGAGCCGATCAGCTGATCGGGAAAGGCGACATGCTCATCTCCTACAATGGCGAGATCACCCGCCTCCAGTGCGCCTTCGTCGACACGCCCGAGGTCGAATCGATCACCCAGTTCATCGGCAAACAACGCGGCTATCCCGAGGCATACAAATTGCCCGAATATGTCGACGAGAAGGATATGGAGGCAAAGGATTTCGATCTGGGTGACCGCGATCCGCTGTTCGAAGAGGCCGCAAGACTCATCGTCGTCAATCAGCTGGGGTCCACCTCCCTGATCCAACGCAAGATGAAGCTCGGCTATAATCGCGCCGGCCGCCTCATGGATCAGCTGGAAGCTGCTGGCGTCGTGGGCCCCGGCCAGGGAAGCAAACCCCGCGACGTATTGATAAAGACGGAGATGGAACTCGATCAGTATTTGAATCCTTAATTCGACTATCTTTGCGGCGCACGCGCGGCGAAGCCGCGCGCACTAACTTTCCTAAAAAACGTAACGTGAATACAAAATCGCTCTTCTTTTGCCTGCTCTTCGGCGCATTCGGAACCATTGCTCAAGCTCAGAACAACAGCCTGGGCAAGAATGACCCCGACGCAAAAAAAGTGCTCGATGGACTCAGCGCCAAACTGAAATCCTTCAAGGCCGTTCAATGCGGCTTTACGCTCACCGTTACCGATTCGAAAGACAAGGTGCAGGGCTCCAAGAGCGGCACGATCTTCCTCAAGGGCAATAAATATCATGTCAACGTGGTCGGCGGACAGGACATCTTCTCCGACGGCAAGGACGTGTGGACGTATGACAAGTCCTCGAACGAAGTGACCATCACCAAATCCGATCCCAATACCCAAACCCTCTCCCCCGAAAAGATCTTCACCAACTTCTACGACAAGGACTTTCTCTACAAGCTCAACGGCGAATCAAAGGTCGGCACCCGTACCGTACAGGAAGTGGAACTGACCCCCACCGACAAGACCAGGTCCTTCTTCAAGGCCCTGCTCTATGTCGACAAGACCCAGCACACGCTGGCCACCATCAAATGGTTCGATAAGTCCGGGAACAAGTACACGCTCACCACAAAGAATCTCAACGGCAACGCACCCATCACCGACGCCCAATTGGCCTATAATAAGGCTAAGTTTCCCGGCGCCGAAGAGGTAGATCTCAGGAACTAGCACCCCACCGAAACGTCGAGATGTCCAACCCCGCGAGGTCCAGCACCCGGTCCACCACCGTGGCCGCCACCTCTTCGATCGTCTTCGGCAGACTGTAGAAGGAAGGCGTAGCCGGGCAAATAATTCCCCCGGCCAGGGTTACCGATTCCATATTTCGGATATGCATCAGGTTGTAAGGGGTATCCCTTATCACACAGATCAGCTTTCGCCGCTCCTTCAGGATCACATCGGCCGCACGGGTGATCAGGTCGGAAGAGACACCCGTTGCGATCCGCCCCAACGTGCCCATGCTGCAAGGCACGATGATCATCGTGTCATACTTCCCCGAGCCCGATGCAAACGGGGCCATAAAATCACGCGGCGGAAAAAAAGGGAACCCATGATTCGACCAGGCCGTATTCCCCAGTTCCGTCTGCCATACTTCCTTGGCATTTTCCGACATCACCACGGCCACGGATTCCCACTGCTCCTTCAATCCGGCCAGCTTTTCCAGCAAAAGCCGGGCATAGATCGAGCCGCTGGCTCCCGTGATCGCAACGACAATTTTACGCATCGGAAATTCGTTTAATTTTACAAAGAAACACCGAAAGCTTGAAACTCACACTCTTAATCTGCATATCAGTCGCGGCCCTTCTCTGGGCTAAACCAACTGCGCCGCAGGCGCCCATCTCCTGGCTGAGCGTCAGCGAAGCCGCCGGAAAGCTCGAAAAAGAGAAAAAACCGGTCCTTATTGACCTCTACACCACCTGGTGCGGCTGGTGCAAACAAATGGATAAAAAGACCTATTCGAACAAAGCCGTCGCCGCCTACCTCAACGAAAAGTTCTACGCAGTAAAATTCGACGCCGAAAGCCGGTCGCCGATCACCTGGCAAGGCAAAACCTATAATTACAACCCGCAATACCGCGTCAACGAATTTGCCCTCTATCTTGCCCACGGCCAGCTCGAATTCCCCACTACGATCATCATAGTTCCCGGCGAAGCCCCCCAGGCCATCCCCGGTTACCTCGAACCCAGGGACATCGAACCCCTCGTCAAATATTTTGGGGAAGGGGACTACCGCACCCGCGGTTTTGACGACTACCATCGCAATTTTCACCCCAGTTGGTAGATCATTTACTATAACGTTTTAGCCCCAAGCGGCCTAAAGGATACTTCTAAAGGATTATCTGTAGGGAAAATCATTGACGAAAATCAATTAAATCGACAGTATGTTAAAAAAACACTACCCTACATATTCAATTTCAGTCAGACATGCTATCTTTGTTGTTTCATAGGATAAGGTTTAATGGTTAATGGTATTTGATTAGTGCGGCCCCGCGTAAGCGGGGCTTTTTTTATAAGAGGCCGCACCTCCGGCGCCGCCTCTTATACGCGAAAACCCCACCTGATGGTGGGGCTTTCGCTAAATTAAATGCCATTTACGCCTCGGCCATATCGGGAATTGCAGCCACCTTATACTCCCCCGCATCCAGCTTCTTCTTCGTCGCCCGGAATGCTTCCAGGGTGCGCTGGATATCCTCATCCGTATGCACCGCCGTCGGCACCAGCCGGTAAATGATATGTCCCTTCGGAATGACCGGGTATACGACGATCGAACAGAAGATATGGTAGTTCTCCCGCAGATCCATCACCATGGCCGTCGCCTCGGGAACGTCTCCCTTCATATACACCGGCGTCACGGGTGAATTGGTCTTGCCGATATCGAACCCGCTGTCCCGCAAGCCCTTCTGCAGCTTGTTGACCACGTTCCAAAGTTTTTTGCGCAGCTCCGGCTGCGTCCGCAGCATCTCCAGCCGCTTCAGATTCCCGATCGTGATGGGCATCGGCAGACTCTTAGCGAAGATCTGGCTCCGGGTATTGTACCGGATATAATCGATGATCGCCCTGTCCCCAGCCATGAAGCCTCCAATGGACGCCATCGACTTCGCGAAAGTGGAGAAATACAGATCGATCTTATCCTGAACACCCTGCTCCTCGCCTGCACCGGCCCCGGTCTTCCCAAGAGTGCCAAACCCATGCGCGTCATCTACGAGCAGGCGGAATTCATACTGATCCTTCAGCGCGGCGATCTCTTTCAGCTTGCCCTGGTCGCCGGCCATCCCAAAGACACCCTCGGTGATGACGAGGATCCCGCCGGTACCCTGCTTCTCGATCAGTGCAGTAGCCCGTTGCAGCTGCTTTTCACAGTCTTCTACCTCATTATGCTTGAAAACATAGCGATGTCCGGGGTGAAGCCGCAGCCCGTCGATGATGCAGGCATGGCTCTCGGCATCGTAAACGATCACGTCATGACGGCCGCAAATGGCGTCGATGGCGCTCATAATACCTTGATATCCATAATTGAAAAGGGTGGCGTCCTCCTTGCCCTCGAATTCGGCAAGCTCTCTTTCCAACTGCTCGTGGTAGTTGCTGTTCCCGCTCATCATCCGCGCGCCCATCGGGGCCGCCATTCCAAACTTCGCTGCCGCTTCCGCGTCTACCTTCCGGATATCAGGGTGATTGGCCAGGCCAAGATAATTGTTAAGACTCCAAACGATCTTCTCTTTGCCCCTAAAGTTCATCCGGCTGCCGATCTCCCCCTCCAGTTTCGGAAATGCAAAATAACCATGTGCTCTCTCCCGATGCTGACCGATAGGGCCGTTGTGCTTCGTTAATTTTTCAAAGATATCTGCCATATTATTATGAAATTATTAAACTTGCTGGTCCCGCAAAAATAACGCATTTGAGGATGCAGTTTTGCCGAAATTTTCGACCATGAAACGGAAACCCCTCCTGACCATTGCTTTAGGTTTACTCATTCTGGCCTCCTGCCATCCAAAAAAGACGTCTGTGGTCAAACGCCCAAAGCTGGTCGTCGGTATCGTAGTGGACCAGATGCGCTGGGATTATCTTTACCGGTATGCTGGTCACTACGGCGAAGGCGGTTTCAGGCGCCTCCTGAAACAGGGGTTCAGCTGCGATAATACAATGATCCCTTATCTCCCGTCGTTCACCGCCGTTGGCCATAGCTGCATCTTCACCGGATCGGTACCCGCCTTCAGCGGCATCGCCGGTAACGACTGGATCGAGCAAAGCACGGGCCAGCGGATGTACTGTACGGAGGACAGTACGGTTCAGGGCGTCGGCGCGGAAACGCCCGAGTCCAAAGAGGGAAAGATGTCTCCCCGCAATATGCTCGTCTCCACCGTCGCCGACGAGCTGATGATGAGCGATAATTTCAAGTCCAAAGTGGTGGGAGTCTCGCTGAAAGATCGCGCCGCCATCCTGCCGGCCGGCCATAGCGCCACCGCGGCCTACTGGATGGAAGATTCCACCGGCCACTTCATCACGAGCAATTACTATATGACCCGCCTCCCGGCCTGGGTCGACAGCTTCAATCACAAAGAGCAGGTAAAAGCCTACATGGAGAAACCCTGGACCACCCTCAATCCCAAGTCCTCTTACTGGGAATCCGACACGGACGACCAGGCCTACGAAGGAAAGTTCAAAGGCGACAGCACCACGGCCTTTCCACATAACCTCGACTCATCCTACAAAGTGTCAAAAGCCAGCTTCCGCACCACCCCCTTCGGGAATACGCTGACCCTCGACTTTGCCAAAGCCGCCGTGGACGGCTACGAGCTGGGCAAGGGTGAGGTAACCGATTTCCTGACGGTCAACTGCGCTTCTACCGACTATGTAGGTCACCAGTTCGGCATCAACTCCATCGAAGAGGAGGATACCTACCTCCGCCTCGATCAGGATCTGGCTGCCTTCTTCTCCTTCCTCGACGACCGCTTCGGCAAGGAGAACTATACGGTCTTCCTTACCGCCGACCATGGCGCCGCCCACGCAGTCTGGTATTCCCAGAACCATGACATCCCCGCCGGCTACTTCCTGACGGCCCCGCTTACCGACAGCCTCAATGCCCTCCTCGGCAAAGCCTTCCAAACGCCCAATCTTGTGGATACCATCTCCAACTACCAGGTCACCTTTAATTGGAAGACGATTCGGGACAAAAAGTTGGAATTCAATGCAATAAAGAAAACGGCCCTAGAATGGCTCCGTCAGCAGCCCGGGATCACCTATGCCATCGATATGGCCAACGTGGGCGAATCGCCCGTAGCCGAGCCGGTCCGCAGCATGGTCATGAATGGCTACTACTACAAGCGCAGCGGTGCTATCCAGTTGATCCCCAATGCGGAATGGTTCGAAGGCCGGGGCAAGACAGGCACCTCCCATGGGACCTGGAATCCCTACGATACGCATATTCCATTGATTTTCATGGGTTGGGGTATCCATACCGGCCATACCAACGACCCAGTCTACATGACCGATATCGCCCCAACCGTGGCGGCGCTGCTTCATATCCAGATGCCGAACGGCTGCGTCGGCAAGCCGATTACAACGGTTTTGAAGAAATAGCGGCATTTGCCGGCTAAACCCCGGAGCCTGCCCTCAGGTTTTCCCGCTTTCGGTAGGAATTACGGCGCAATTATCGGAATTTTGCACTCGGAAGGGTTAACTCTTCCGTTTATATTTTGTTATTCTATGTAAAACCCAAAGTAAAACAGAAAGATCATGATTACAGTGTCTCCGGCAGCAAAAGAATACATAACCAACCTGATGGCTGACCAAAAGGCTACTCCCTCCGCCTTCGTTAGGGTAGGGGTTAAAAGCGGCGGCTGCTCAGGCCTGGAATATAAACTGGACTTCGATACCGTCGAAAAAGAGGGCGACCAGGTGTTCGAAGATAAAGGCATCAAGGTCGTCGTAGACATGAAAAGCCTTCTCTACCTCTACGGAACAGAACTGGACTATTCCGGCGGATTAAACGGCAAGGGATTGACGTTCAACAATCCCAATGCCTCCAGAACCTGTAGCTGTGGAGAGAGTTTTGCCGTCTAAATAGAGTATCTTGCACCCTTTTGGAGCGGCCCGCGGGGCCGCCGCCCGAAGAGCCGATAGTAACGGACCACTAATGAGGTGCCGCAGGCGCCAAAAAGAGACAACAAGTAGCACAATAGAGACTATGGGAAACGATAACGAGATATTGGACAATATAGCGAACAAGGAATACGAATTCGGCTTTGTCACGGACATCGAAATGGATATTCTCCCGGCCGGGCTCAACGAAGAGACGATCCGCTATATTTCGGAGAAGAAAAAAGAGCCGGAATGGCTGCTGGAATGGCGCCTCAAGGGCTTCCAGGCCTTCCGGAAACAAAAGCTCCCCGAATGGCAGAACTTTACCCTGCCCCCCATCGATTTTCAAAAGATCTCCTATTACGCGGCTCCCCGCAATAAGAAAAAGTACAACAGTCTCGACGAGGTCGACCCGGAACTCCTGGCCACCTTCGAAAAGCTGGGTATTCCCCTTTCCGAGCAAAAGGCCCTGGCCGGTGTCGCCGTGGATGCAGTGTTCGACAGCATCTCCGTCGCCACGACCTATAAGGAAAAGCTCAAGGAGCTCGGGATCATCTTCTGCAGCTTCGGCGAAGCCGTACAGGAACACCCGGACCTCGTAAAAAAATACGTCGGTTCCGTCGTCCCTCACTCAGATAACATCTTCGCCGCGCTCAACGCCGCCGTGTTCTCCGACGGGTCCTTCGTATACATCCCCAAAGGGGTCCGCTGCCCAATGGAGCTGTCCACCTATTTTCGGATCAACACCGAGAACACCGGCCAGTTCGAACGCACGCTTATCATCGCCGACGAAGGCAGCTATGTCAGCTACCTCGAAGGCTGTACGGCCCCCATGCGCGACGAAAACCAGCTGCATGCCGCCGTCGTTGAGCTCATCGCCCTCGATAACGCCGAGATAAAATACTCCACCGTCCAGAACTGGTACCCCGGCGACAAGGACGGGAAAGGCGGCATCTTCAACTTCGTGACCAAACGCGGCATCTGTAAGACCAACGCCAAGATCTCCTGGACCCAGGTAGAGACCGGCTCCGCTATCACCTGGAAATACCCCAGCGTCATCCTGCAGGGCGATAACTCCACCGGCGAGTTCTACTCCGTTGCGGTTACCCGCAATAAACAGATCGCCGACACCGGCACCAAGATGCACCATATCGGCCGCAATACCCGCAGCCGCATTATCTCCAAGGGCATCTCCGCCGGCCATGGCCAGAACAGCTACCGCGGCCTGGTACAGATCGGCGCCAAAGCGGACGAAGCACGGAACTTCACCCAGTGTGACTCCCTGCTCATCGGCGATCAATGCGGCGCCCATACCTTCCCTTACATCGAATCGAAGAACAATACCGCCATGGTCGAGCACGAGGCCACCACCTCGAAGATCGGCGAAGACCAGATCTTCTACCTCAACCAGCGCGGCATCGATTCGGAGAAGGCTGTCGCTCTCATCATCAACGGCTACGCCCGGGAAGTCCTCAACCAGCTGCCCATGGAATTTGCCGTCGAAGCACAAAAATTATTGTCCATCACGCTTGAAGGAAGCGTAGGTTAAAATAGTATAAGATACATGCTCATCATTAGAAATTTACACGCGGAAGTAGAAGAAAAGAAGATTCTCAAAGGCATCGATCTCACGGTCAATGCCGGTGAAATTCACGCAATCATGGGCCCGAACGGCTCGGGTAAAAGTTCCCTGGCTTCTGTTCTTGCGGGTCGTGAGAGTTACCGGGTAACAGAAGGAGAGGTTCTTTTCGAAGGCAAGAACCTGCTGGACATGGCGCCCGAAGATCGCGCCCGCGAAGGCCTGTTCCTCGCTTTTCAATACCCCATCGAAATACCCGGTGTCTCCAACATCAACTTCCTCAAGACGGCGCTCGGCGAGATCCGGGCGTATAAAGGCCAGCCGCCGATGGATGCAAAAGAGTTCCTGAAGCTCTCCCGCGAAAAGCAGAAGCTTGTCGAATTCGACGCCCAGCTGGTCAACCGCAGCCTCAACGAGGGTTTCTCCGGCGGGGAAAAGAAACGCAACGAGATCTTCCAGCTCGCCATGTTGGAACCCTCCCTCTCCATCCTCGACGAAACGGACTCCGGCCTCGACATCGATGCCCTCCGCATCGTCTCCCAGGGGGTGAACAAGCTGCGCTCCGAAAAGAACGCCTTTATCATCATCACCCACTATCAGCGATTGCTCGAATACATCGTTCCCGACTTCGTCCATGTCCTCTACAACGGCCGTATCGTAAAATCCGGCACAAAGGAACTGGCGCTGGAACTGGAAGAAAAAGGATACGACTGGCTCAAGGAAGAGTCCCGTGAAAAAGTAACCCTGTAAGCCAAAAGCCTGGAAAGCCAAAGGCTTTCCGGCCGAAGGCCCATCAAAATGTAGAACATGAACGCGCTACAAGAACCCTCGATCCCCCTCTACGGGAAGATCGTCGATAAATATCATGAATTGTCCGCAAAGGACGCCGCCCCGCTGGCGCGCCAGTCGGCTTTTCATAAATTTCAGCTGCTCGGCTTCCCGACGATAAAGAACGAAGACTGGAAATACACCAATATTACCCGTTTTCTAAAGGATGAATACGCCCTCGAAGCGCCAGTCGTCAACGCACCGGCGCCCCTGTTAGCAAAGGCGACGATCCCCAACCTCGAATGCTATCGCCTCGTCCTCGTCAATGGGACATGGAATGGTGAGGTGGTTGGCGGCACTCTTCCCAAAGGCATCGATATCCGCCGCACCAGCGACGCGGCAAAGGCCCCGGAATACGCCGGCTTCTTTACCGGTGAATTTGCGGGCAGCCAACCCTTCGCGGCGCTGAATGCCGCCCTGTATACGGACGGCATTTTCATCCACGCAGCCGGCAACGCGGTGCTGGAAAAACCCCTGCATATCATCCACGTCTACACCGGCGACCGCAACTTCTGGGTACAGCCCCGTCATGTCTGGGCCGCGGGCCGCAATGCCGAACTCTCCGTTATCGAGTCCACGGTCAGCGTATCCGGCGAGCCCTTTATCTGGGTCAACAGCTTCACCGGCATCTTCGCCCATCCCGACGCAAAGCTTGACCATATCAACCTCCAGATCGCCGCGGAAAATGTCCGCCTTATCAGCCATACCAGCGTGCACCAGAAAAAGCAAAGTCTCTATAACAACTATACCTTCACCCTGCCCGGCGCCCGCCTGGTACGAAACGACCTTCAGGCCCGCCTGGAAGAGGATCACACCGAGACCCATCTCTATGGGCTCTACCTCACCGCCGGTGACCAGCTGGTCGATAACCATACCCTGGTCGATCACCAGCGGCCGCATTGCTTCAGCAACGAGCTCTACAAGGGCGTCCTGCTCGAGCAGTCCACCGGGGTTTTTAACGGCAAGGTATACGTGCATCGCGACGCGCAAAAGACCAACGCCTTCCAGCAGAACAATAACCTCGTTATCAGCAAAAAGGCGACCATTGATTCCAAGCCTGAACTGGAGATCTTCGCCGACGACGTCAAGTGCAGCCACGGTTCCACCGTCGGCCAATTCAGCGAGGAGGCCCTGTTCTACCTCCGCGCCCGCGGCATCGGCGAAGCCGCCGCAAGAGCCCTGCTCATCAATGCCTTTGCCTTCGACGTCACCGAAAAGATAAAATACGCTCCCGTAGCGGACTATATCAATCAGCTCATCAGTCACCATATCCCTGTCCACCATGCAGGATAGTCTTACGATACAACCGCCTTCGACACTCGACATCGAGGTCATCCGGAAGGACTTTCCGATCCTCTCGCGCGAGGTCTACGGCCACCCGCTCGTCTATCTCGACAACGCAGCCACCACCCAAAAGCCCGAGCAGGTGCTCGCGGCTATGGATGAGTATTATCATACGATCAACGCAAATGTCCACCGCGGCGTCCATTACCTCAGCCAGCGAGCCACCGATGCCTACGAAGCCGCGCGGCATACCGTTGCTGAATTCATCAACGCCCGGCATACCCACGAGATCATCTTCACACGTGGCACGTCCGAGGCGATCAACCTCGTCTCCACCGTCTTTGGCAAGAAATTCCTGAAACCCGGCGATCATGTCCTCGTCTCCGCCGTCGAACACCATAGCAATATCGTTCCCTGGCAGTTGATCGGCGAAGAGAAGGGCGCCACCCTCAAGGTCATCCCCGTCGACGAGAACGGCGATCTGGTCATCGACGAACTCGATCATCTCTTAAAAGGAGTGAAGATCGTCGCCGTCAACTACGTCTCCAACTCGCTCGGCGGCATCAACCCCGTCCGCGAGATCATCGCCGCCGCCCATCGCCACGGCATTCCCGTACTGGTGGACGCCGCCCAGGCCGTACAGCACCTCACCGTCGACGTGCAGGAGCTGGACGCCGACTTCCTCGCCTTCTCCAGCCACAAGCTGTATGGGCCAACCGGCTTCGGTATCCTCTACGGTAAGGAAGAATGGCTGAACCAGCTTCCTCCTTACCAGGGTGGGGGAGAGATGATCAAGACGGTCAGTTTCGAAAAAACGACCTACAACGATCTTCCTTATAAATTCGAGGCCGGTACCCCCGATATGGCCGGGGCCATCGGCCTGGCCGCTGCCATCAACTATGTCCAGAACCTCGGCCTCGACAATATCCAGCAGGCCGAACATAGCCTGATCAGCTACGCCATCGATACGCTCACGCAGATCGAGGATTTCCGCCTCATCGGAAAGTTCGACGCATCACACCGCGCCGGGGTCATCTCCTTCCTCGTCGGAAACATCCACCCCTTCGATCTCGGTGAGATCCTCGACAAGCAAGGCATCGCCGTTCGAACGGGCCACCACTGCGCCCAACCGGTGATGGATCGCTATTGCATCCCCGGTACCGTCCGCGCCTCGCTGGCCATCTACAACAACCGCACGGATATCGACCGCCTCGCCGCCGGCATCAAAAAAGCGGCGAAGCTCCTGGCATGACGATTCAAGAAGAACAGGACGAAATAATCGCCGACTTCGAATTCCTCGGCAACAACTGGGACGATAAATACGAATACATCATCCAGCTCGGTAAAGAACTGCCACTCATCGACCCCCAATACAAAAAAGAAGAGAACCTCATAAAAGGGTGCCAATCCCGGGTATGGTTACATGTCGACTTCAAAGACGGCAAGCTCCTCTTCACTGCCGATAGTGATGCTGTCATTACCAAAGGTCTCATCAGCCTCCTCATCAAGGTCCTATCCGGTCACACCCCCAAAGAAATTATCGACGCCAACATTACCTTTATCGATACCATCGGCCTGAACAGCCATCTCTCACCGACCCGCTCAAACGGCCTGCTATCGATGCTCAAACAGATAAAGTTGTACGCCGTGGCCTATCAAACCAAAAGTGTACAGTCATGAGTGAAACAAACACCTCCACCCTCCGCGATCAAATTGAAGCCCAGCTTCGCACCGTCTTTGACCCCGAGATCCCCGTCAACATCCTCGACCTCGGCCTGGTCTATGAAATAAAGCTCGGTGACAACGGCAACGTCAGGATCACCATGACCCTCACCGCACCCGCCTGCCCCGTAGCAGGCGACATCGTCCGCGACGTCCAGGAAAAGGTCGAATCCCTCCCCGAGGTCATGGACTGCCATGTCCAGCTCACCTTCGATCCGCCCTGGAACAAGGAGATGATGAGCGAAGAAGCAAAACTGGAACTGGGGTTCCTGTAAACTATTCGATATTTTTTATTCGCGGATCGGGGATCAACCCACCCGGCCTGACAAAGACATAGACCTCGAATACTCCTCCATTGTCCCCTTTTACGGTATCGTTGACATCGAAGTTGAGCGGTCCGGCCACCGTCGCGCGGAAGGTCAATCCCGAAAGGTATTGGTCCACCAGCAGTCCCTTTGGCGAAATGCTGAGCCCAAAATGATCCGCGACGCAATAATCCCGCATATCCAACTTTCCACAAACCGCCGTGGCGCCCCCTTGAAGGGCCGTCAGGCAACCCAGCGGGCCCTGCTTATACTTGGTATATAAGCCGGAGGTGAGGTGGCCATGCAACAGTCCCTTCCCATCCGCGTCTCCCATATAAGTGCCGATATGCACCGTCCCTACGGTGAAGACCATCACTTCATCGCCCGCGTTGACCGTAATGCCCGAAGCTTGTACATCTTCCTCGGTTGCTGAGACATTCAGCTTGTATGTTCGCACGGCACAGATATTCTTCCCCCCCGCTGCGTTGACGTCGGCAGGATAATCCGGTTGGGGGCCCAGGACGCGGCCGCTGAAATCGGCCAGGACCACCGTACTCATCGCCTTCTTATAGGCCTGCTGCCTCATAGCTACTACATCGGCATCGTTGAAGGCAATATTGCGGACGTCGAAGAAATTGAAGAATTTAATATATTGTTGGTAAGCCTCATTCACCCCACCTACCAGCATCCCATCATCATAATTGGCGAACCATTTGATCACCCACGTATAAAAATAATCGGCCTGGGAAGGTGCGTAGGTCGACTGACGATTGAATGCATATTTGACGTCTTCCAGGGTATTGGCCTTTGACTCCTTGAAGAGGGGGTTCGTTTGAATGAAATCCTTCAGGAGACTGGGATCGTTCATCGCCAGGGTTGGATTATACCGGTGATTGTATTCATACCGGATCGCCCGGCCCAGATCGCATTGCACATGGGCCGCGATGGCCGACGCCAGTACAAACCCAACATAGAGGCGGCTCGTACAATTCTCCGCATAGGCGAAGTGCTGGGCCCAATGGATCTCCACCGCACTCTTGTCGCCCTGGTCCCACAACACCCGGTTACGCTTATATGCATTATAAAAGGCGATCATCTGCCGAAGCTTTTCGATCGGGTAAACATACTCGTCTCTCGCGATTCTCGCCATTTCGTTCCGGGTGGTATGATAATAGGCGGTAGGAAACAAGTCGATCTGTCTTGGCGAATCCAGGAATTCCTGCCGGTACCGGCCCAGGTCCTCCGTTATCCCAAGCATCAGCGCATAGTCTTTCGCGATCTCTGCCTTCTCCGCCGCCGTCCGTCCCGCCCTCGCCGCCATCTGGCACAACGTCATCGACGTTTTCGTCCCCTGCGCCCCCGCCCTTCCCATCACCAACGAAAGCACCAGGCACAACAATACGCGCAACTGCATCAGCACGCAGGATACATTATCCCGCCCCCCGGCCGCCTTGGCCGCCTCCGCCAGATCTCCCGTTCCCGCCCCCTCGCTTAACGCCCGCGAGATCTGCTCGTCGGCTACTTCTCCGGTCAGCCCATCGCTACACAGCAACAACCGGTCTCCCGGCATAAGCCGCTCCGTCAGGTCTTCGAGATCGAAAAAGATCCCCGCCGCTCCGCCCCCAAAACAATTGACGATAGGATTGCCCGCGCCCGAATAACCGCCCAGCATATTGGCTACCGTATGATCCCGGGTCAGCTGCGATAAAAAAGGCCCCCTCATCCGGTAAAGCCGGCTGTCCCCGATATGAACGCTATAGACCCGGGACGCCCTGAACAAAACCCCGGTAAACGTGCAACCCAGCCCGGCGATCGCCGGATCGCGCATCCCCATCGCGTTCAGCGAAGCATGGATCTCCTGGATAGACCCATCCAACTGCCGCTGAAGCCCCTCGGCCTCGCTCTCCAGCCCCGATGCCACCGCCGCCATCCGGTGCAACACGTATTCACTTGCCAGCTCGCCGGCATTGTGGCCTCCCATTCCATCCGAGACCGCCACAAAGAACGCTTCGCCATTGGTCTCCAACTCCCCCGTGAACTGGCCATCTCTGATGAACTCGTCCTTTACGAGGACCATGTCCTCATTGTTGGTGCGTACGCACCCGATATCCGACGTCGCGGAAAGCATCAATATCATAAAAAACGCTTTTTATATTGCTAAAGACGAACCGTTGCATTGGCATCCGCCGGCCGCTCGATCTCTACCTTGAACTCGACATTCGCGACCAACAAGTACGCACTATCCTCCAGCAGTATCGGGGTATTCGCTGCCAGCCTGCCCAGGCTACCCCAACCGGTATTCTCCCGGCTGTACTTCGTCCCGTTGGAAGACCCCAGGTCCTGGCAACTCCAGCTCCCCTGGCCATCACACCGGAAGACGAGATGCTGTCCCGAGATCGAGGTAAGCGCACCAAGCTGCGCCGCATATCCGCCCTTCGTCCGGCCCAGGATAGCCCCTTGCACGATCTCCAACCGGATCCCGAGCTTATTATTCACCAACCGCAACGCCGGAACTACACTCTGCGGCACCTCTGGCGCCGCCACCTTCACCTCTTTAAGCGGCGCTGGTGCCGCACTGCCAAACGATCGCGCCGGCTTCAGATCCCCTCCATCATTCTCGCAAAAGCTTCCCTTCCCCGGCAACCGGCAGGACACGCAGAGCAACACCTCCCGCCCGCACTGGTCGCAGTACAAGCTGTCGTTCTCTATCTCCGATTCACAATTGGCACAGTGGATCATAGTAATTCTCAAAAAAGTTTAGCCGCCGATATCGGCAGGTTCAAGAATGGAAGCCAGCGCATCGATCGCTTGTCCGGCTTGCCGCAACGCCATCAACCTGGACGATTGCGCCTGCAATCCCGCTTCGAATATATTCCGCACCGTCCGCCCATTGGCGAACAGCCCATCCCGTTTCGCATACAGTTCGCTGAAAAAATTCAGCAGGGCCGGCTCCGACCCCTCTGCGATCCGCATCCCCTTGGATTTCACCATCGATAAAAAGATTTGCAACAACTCCTCCGGCGCATAATCCTCAAAAATTATCTCCTTGGTGAACCTCGACTGCAACCCGGGGTTCGACAAAATGAACCGGTCCATATCCTTACTATAACCTGCCGCAATGACGATGAATTTTCCCTTGTCGTCCTCCATCCGTTTCAACAGCGTGTCGATCGCCTCTTTCCCAAAATCGTTGGAACCGCCCGGTGGCATCAGCGAGTACGCTTCGTCAATGAACAACACCCCGCCCATAGAAAGATCGATGGCTTTCGTCGTCAGGGGTGCTGTCGCCCCAATAAACTGCCCTACCAGTTTCGATCGATCCACTTCGATCAGTTGCCCGCCGGGCAGAAGGGACAGGCCCTTGAACACCTTCGCCAGGATCCTGGCCACCGTCGTTTTGCCCGTACCGGGCGGCCCCTTAAAGAGAAAATGAAGGTTCAACGTCGTCGCCTTGCCGCCCTGCTCCATCCGCATCTTCTCCAATTCCAGGAAGGCCATCAGTGACTGCAACTCCCGCTTCACGCTGCGCAGGCCGATCATTCCGTTCAGCTCGGCCATGATGGCTTCCGGCGATTCCCCGGATACCGTCGCCCCGGGGATATCGACTGCCTGGATTTCCATCGCATCGGGCTGGATCCCGGCCTTCCGGGACCGCGCAAGCCGGGCCGATTGGATTTGCAGGAGTTTCTCGTATTCATTGCGGACCGTCCGTGCATTGGCAAAATACTTGTCCCGGCCACGATAAATCTTCTCGACATATGCCCGCAACTTGTCCGCAACGCCCTCACCCAACCGAGACCCTCCGTCCCGGATCATATTGCACATTATGGCATATAAGGCATCCGGTCGATAATCGGCGAAATTGATCTTCTTGGTGAATCGCGAATCGAGTCCCGGATTACTGTCCATGAAATCCTGCATTTCCTTTGAGTAACCTGCGGCGATCACGATAAACTTACCCCTGTCATCTTCCATCCGCTTCAACAGCGTATCGATCGCCTCACCCCCGAAACTGCCCTGCTTCGGCGCAAGGGTATAGGCTTCATCGATGAACAGCACGCCCCCCATCGCCGACTCGATCACTTTATTGGTATTCGCCGCCGTTTGGCCTATATACCCCACCACCAGGTCCTTGTCGGTCACCTCGACCAATTGCCCCTTCGGCAGCAAACCCAGTCCCTTCAGCAAACCCGCCAGGATCCTCGCCACGGTCGTCTTGCCCGTACCGGGATTGCCCGTAAATACAAAATGGAGATTGATGGAGGCCGCCTTCCCGCCCGCTTCGGCCCGCATTCGCTGCCCTTGCAGGAAATCCACCAGGTTGGCGATCTCGCCCTTCACCTCTTCCAGTCCTGTCAATGCATTCAACTCGGCCAGCAGGCTGCTGATCCGCTCGTCGGAAAGATCGGTCTCCTCGCCGGGAATATCCTCCGAAAGGATTTCCATGCTGTACCCGCTCCCTGCCTTCATTAGCCGCTTCGCCCGCCGGGTACTGATACTATCAAACAAGTTGCGGACATCCCGCGCATTCCCGAATTCCTTGGTCCTCTTTTTATACATGTCCTGTAACAATGCGGCCGCCTTCTTCTCCGCCTCCGCCTCCAGCGTATATCCGCCTTTCCGGATAAAGATCTTCAGTATCTCCAGCAACTGTTCCGGCGTATAATCGTCAAGGTGAAAGAAATTGTCCTTTACCCTCGATTTCATCCCGGGATTGGCGGCGATGAAATTCTGCATCTCCTTCGCATAGCCCGCTGCGATCACGACGAACTTGTCCCGGTCGTCCTCCATCCGCTTCAGCAACGTATCGATGGCCTCCTGCCCGAAATTGTCCTTATCGTCGCGCTTGAGCGTATACGCCTCGTCGACCAGCAGAATGCCCCCCATTGCCTCGTCACAGACTTTCTGAACCAACTTTGATGTCTCCCCCACATATTGTCCCACCAATTTGCTCCGGTCGGCGTTGACCACGTGACCGCTGGACAACAAACCTGCCGAAAGGAACACTTCCCCAAGCACCATGGCCAGCGTGGTCTTCCCCGTCCCGGGGTTGCCCGTCAATACCATATGCGACCCGAACACCTGTTTCTTGCCCGTAAGCTCCGCATCCTTTCGCTGTACTTCCAGCAAATTGATGAGGTTGCGGATATACTCCTTGACACTCGCCATCCCCACAAAGTCATCCAACTGCTTCATCACTTCTTCCATCGTCTTGATCTCGGCCACCGGTCCCATGATGTCCTCGGCTTCCAACCGGCGCGCCGCAGACAACTGGTACGTAGGTTTCGAAAAATGTTCGGTGATCAGGTTCTTGACCTCCTTGTTGACCAGGAAGCCATTCTTCCCGATCGAAAGCGCCTTTTCGCTGTCCTGCTGTTGCCGGAATAGATACAACAACCGCTTCCATAGCCTGGCCCGGGCTTCCTCCGATAGCGTAAACTTACTGGCGAGGATCGACCGCTCAGCCAATTCACACATCTGGTCGACCGCCATTTCCGGCAAATAAAACTGCAACCCAAACCGGTTATTCACCTCCGGGTTGCCGACCAGGTAGTTCCTCAACCCCTCCGCATTCGAACCCAGGATAACGATGGGATCGCCGTCTCGCTTGTCCAGTTCCACCATCAACCGGTCGATGCCCGGCGACGAAGCGCCGCCACTGAGCAGCTGATGCGAATTATCGATGAACAGGATCGCGCCCTTTGCCCCGTCCAGCCCCGCTTTGACGTCCTTGCTCCATTCCCCGAACCGCGTCGCGGGAAGGATCACCGGGTCGGCCTTGGTAGTGATCCCCGTCTTATAAAACACCTTCGCCAGCACCTCCACGATCTTGCTCTTGCCCGTCCCCGTGTTGCCCATCAGCAAAGTATATAAACCCCGCTTGTCATAGTCAAGCCCTGCCTGCCGCATATGCCGGAAAGCCGTCACCGCCCGCTGGTAAGCCCTCTTCACTTCGGGAATGCCGATCAGCACCCCAAACTCGGGCTCCCCGGCCGCCACTGCAACCAACTCCTGGCCGCATTCCTTGCAGAATCGGGCGACAGCCCGATTCTCCCGTTTACAACTTATACATTCCATAAATGATTCTCCTTAGGCAGCCGCCTCCCGATGCAGGTCCGATGAATTCAATAGTACGATCCTCACCATCTCATCATACATGGCGTTCCCGCCATTCGTTCTCAACACCTGGTAAGCCAGCTGATACGAGGGATGGGTGTCGTCCTTCACGATCCGGTTGAGGATGGGACGATAGGCCAGCTTGCCGATCAACCGGTGCAGCGGATCGAAGATCATGCCCAGTCCGGCACCGGGCCGGCGTCGTCGGACCTTCCTGATCCGCCAAAGTCCAAACAGCACGATGATCACCCCATATACTACGATGTTTGCCAACTCGGGGTTCTTCGCCACACCAAAAGACGCGTTTTGGGCGCGGACTTCCATCCACAGCCAAACGGTGCCCGCAGCGAGCACCGACAAGATCATATACATAAAGATCCGGAAGAACAGCTTTCCCTTCCCCAGGTAATCGACGTTGGATTCAACCTGTTTACGGATATACTTCCGCGTCTTTTTCCCGATCAGCGCCTCCTCCTGCTCCCAATGACGGACATACGGCATATCCGGGGAAAGAGGCCTGAACAGGTTATCGACATAACCCACCAGCGTGCCGCGATAACCGTTAAAGCTCTTGGGATCGTGTTTGATCTTCCCATAGTCGGCGTCGATAAAGCCATGGATCTTGTCGTTGACCGAAAGCAGCAGCCGGTCCGCAAATGCCGGATATACATCGTGTATCTTTTGTAACACGGACCCGACCTTATTGACGGTCTCCAGTCCGTAATAACTTTTTGGGTATTCGGCGTCCATATACGCCAGCAGCGGCTGTTGCAGGATGTCCACCCAGGCGGAAAGGGCTGCCGCGTCATTCCCGGTCCGCTTAGCCAACTCCGGCGCGATCCCGGTCAATGCCGTCAGGGGATCGAGTCCGCGTACCTCGGCAAGCGAGGCACGGAAAAGCTCCCGGGCCGCCTCCTCCTGGCAGGCTTCGTCCGCCAGGTATCTCAGCAGGATCTTGTACAGCGAAGACCCCTGGTACTGCTCCAGCCAGGCATTGACGTCCTTGCGAAGCGCCACAGCGCCCGGCCCGCTGGTCAGCGATCCGGGTTGAGCCTTGAACAGGCGAAAGAGGTCTTCCCCGCTCAACGCCTCCTGCCCGTCGATCTTCGGTCCCCCGATATGCAGGGCATACCGGAGCTGCGTCGTGTCGTACCTGCCCTGCGCCCGATAGGAAGCCAGCGAGTCGTTCAGATCGGACGCCAGGATCGCCAGCCAGGTCGAAACCTTGGAATAGGGGTCCTTCACCGGCTCGACCAGCTCCCGCATCAGTTCCTCCCCTCCACCCGCGACTTGATTTGGATGGACCAGCGTCCTCCCGCCGATCTTCAGTTGGTTCTCCTGCAGATCCAGCACTACCAGATAAAAAGCATAATCCGGGTAATCCCGATAATAGCCCCGATACTCTTCGGCCCGCTCCCTCTGTCCGCGAGCCTCCAGAAAGAGGTAAAGCGACGCGGTCGGTTTCTTCAGCTCCTCCCGGTAAAACGCCGGGTTCGCCTCGATATGTCCGGCGAGCTGAGCCTGGTCGTTCCACTGGCTGCCGTCGAAGGACTTGAAGGGCTTGTACTTGTCCAGTACATAGATGGCCTTGGTCACGCCAGCCTTCCAGTTCTCGCGGGTATTGCTCTTGTAATCGATCTCCGTAATGGCATAGACCTCCCCGGCGAGGTCGGCCGATGTCCGCTTCAGCCAGTCGGTGATCCCGCCGGAATACAATTGCGTCGTCGCCTTTTCGGGGTCCAATTCCATATGATACGCAAGGTCCTTGGGATCGCTGATGAGAATGCCTTTTGCGCTATCGAAGACATAGTTGTCGAACTTGAGGTCCATCGTCCGGAAATGTACCGTCACCGGTTCCCCGCGCAGCCATTTCTGGATATCCTCATATCCCCATCGTTTCGGCGGCTCGGTAGTGATCAATCCCTTGATCAGCTTCTGCAGATCGGGATGCATCTGCGCGGGAATATTCACCCGTCCGTCCAGTTTGATCCGCGGGATGATCATCCGGTCCACATCCTTGAAGGGGTCCTCGCCCTTCCACATCTCCAGCAACGAAATGCCAAGGGCATAATAATCTACTTTCCGGTCCACGATCGTTTGATTGTTCACATTCGTCCCCATCTCCAGCTCAGGCGCGGCATAGATCCTCGTCCGCGCCGCCGTGGTGATCTTGTAGCTCTCCCCCTCATCCAAAGTGGAAGAGATGCCGAAATCGGCCAAAACGATCTCGCGTTTATCGGGGTGCCGGAAGAAGATGTTCACCGGCTTGATGTCGCGATGGATGATCTGGTGCTGGTGACAGGCATGCAAGGCCTCCACGACCCTGCCCACCAATTCCCGCGTTCGGCCGATGTCCTGCACCGGAAAGAGGTCCTCCAGCGTTCCACCCGCCATGTACTCGTTGATCTCGTAGAACCGATCCTGTAAAAAACCATATTCGATCGGAACGATCACATCGCTCCGGCCCAGCGTTTGCAGCTTCCGCAGGATCTCCTCCTTTGGTTTGAAATTGGGATAATAATACTTCAGTACGAGAGACAGGCCGCCATCCCTGATCTCATAGATATCCGCTTCGCCGGAGTGCGTGATCAGCCGTTTTTTGTCATACCGCCGGCCGCTGAGGATGAAATGATCATCCGCCCGCATATTGCCGTTGGCTTCGACAACACTCCCGGAAGAAATGATCCCGCCATCCACCCGGATGGTCGCCGCAGGCTCAGCGTCGCTGCCGATCACCGGCAGATCAACATCGAATCGCTCCGTGCTCATAAGCTTATGGTTGATTATTTAAAAGAACATCTTACGGACAACTGGCCTGCGGATTCTCGGAGTGCGGAGAATGCGGAACACCCTCCAGCACAAATTCACCCGCTCGGCCGCTATGGACCACCTCGGACTCACAAACCCACCGCCCGCCCGATTCCGGCGCCGAGCAACCCATGGGACCGTTGTAATGAACACAGCCAAAACGATTGCACTTCCACCCCAGCCAGGACACGCAAACTCCGAGATGCTCCAGCACGCCCTGCACCTGCATCGAGTACATCCGGGCCGACTGGGAGTCGGGAAAGGTCCGATCCTGCAGCTTCCTGATCTTGTCGGCCAGCAGGGCGTTCTCCTTCTCCTTCTTCACCCGCTCGATCCGCTTGTTCACTCCATTGATCCGCGCCTGGTCCTCCGCCTGTCGTTCAGCTTCCGCCTTTGCCTTGTCGACCCTCGCCTGCTCGGCCGCCTTGCCTTTTCGCAGTTCTGCCGAAACCTCGGTATGACCGCCGGTGAACCCGAGACCCACCGTCGCCGGACCGCCTGCCGGTCCCGCCGGCGGGTCCTGGCCATAATAATCTTCCAATTGGCCCAGCGCCTTCTTCAACCGGGTCGCCTCTTCCTCCGTCGCCACCGACATCATCTCCCGGACGGAATCGAGGATCATCCGCTCTTCTTCCCGCATGGCCTCCTGTGCGGGCCCCGCCCGCCGGGACAAGGGGCTATGACAGGTGGGACAGACATCGAAATGGGTTTTGACATTGCACTGTTTGCAGATGATCCCCTCCGGCGGATTGCCACAATGGGTGCAAAAGCGCTGGCCCGGTTTAAATGGCTGATAACAATACCGGCACTGGCCGTCCAGCAACCAATGACCGCAGGCCTCGCACAGGTCTGCGGTAGCGATACAATGAGAACCGCAATTGGGACAGCGCTTTCCCTCCTGGGCCGTCTCCCCGGCGCCCTCTATATAACGGGCATGCTCATCTGATTGAGAGGGCCCTTCACCTTCCCTCAGCCTGGAACGTTCCTCGTATGGTCGGTTGGCGGACATCAGGACTTGACAAAATGATGTACCCTTCTGGCGTCGCTTTCGTCGCCGTTCAGCGGAATGATGGTCAGCACGTTACCTATAACCCTCACCCGTAACCTGAAAATTTGATTGGTATTCCACGCCGCCTTTTTTCTTCTGTTTGTTTCCGGCATAACCTTGAACTCGAGCACCTGGTCTCTACCCGTATTCAAATTGTCGATAAGCCCTGCTGCGGGAAAAGAAACGATCTGGCAGGCCGCCATGATATTGTCGGCGGGGTTTTGAGGTGAATGGATCACCATCGTGCCGTTGCCAAAAGTTACCCAACCCGCCTCCGATGGTGGCGGAGTCGCGGTCAGCGATAAGGTCGCTCCCTTCGTCGGATCGGAATAATTCCCCGCAAGACTGGCCGTAGAGGTCACAACGACCGTACCAGGCCCACCGGCCGTACCGGTCCCACCGGTCGAAATCAAAGTCCCGGTACTGTTCGCTTTGATGGGAATGTAAAAGCAAAATCCGAGTGCGGCGATCCCCGCAACGGCAACGATGATCGTTCTTGGCACCAACGCCTTATAAGTCGGCTTGCGGTTCTCCATAGCCAGGAAGATGGCGTAGGACAGGAGAACGAACGGTAATAACAATACAAGCCATAGCGATAAACCCGATAAGTACATATTCAACGCGATTAGGGGTGTAGAAAAGAAGTTGAAATACGTATTTCAGTCGGTGGAGGATTGTATACCGAATATAAGTAAAAACTCTTATTCCGCCAAATCGGCAAAATGCGCCGGAAATGGGCAGCAGGAACAATAATTGTCAATTGTACACTTCCGATAACGATTGCGTAGATTCTCCCTCAAAAGCAGGATGCAACAGGATAGTTCCCCCCTGCAGGTTGTCTACTTTTAATACATCAACTAACAAACTTGCCATTATGAACTTCCACCAAGCAAAGAACTGCTTATTGTATCCTCTTGCCTGGACTTTTCTCCTACTGCTATTTACCGGCACACTCTCAGCCCAACAACAGCAACAAACCCAACATCAGGTCAAAGGTAAGGTCACCGATGACAGCGGCCAGCCGATCCCCGGCGCCAGCATCATGGTTAAAGGAACCCGAACCGCCGTCACCGCGGACGCAAACGGCGAGTTCACTGTCAATGTTCACAAAAATGGGGTCCTCGTTGTATCATATGTTGGCTTTCAGGATAAAGAGATCAACGTAGGCGCCGGCCGCACCGTCAATATCGGCATGGTCAAAGGCGATAAATCGATGGATGATGTCGTCGTCATCGGTTATGGAACGCAAAAACGCCATGACGTCACCGCAGCCGTTGCTACCATGGACACCAAGAGCATCCAGGAACGTCCCATCACCCGCATCGACCAGGCCATGATCGGCCAGATGCCCGGCGTACAGGTCAGACAGCAGACCGGCATGCCCGGATCCGGCTTCACCATCCTCGTTCGTGGCGCCGGCTCCATCAGCGCCGGCACCGAACCGCTTTATGTCGTCGACGGATTCCCCCTCGACATCAATAGCCAGAACGTCAATGGCGGTTTTTCCGTCACGGGCGTTTCTTCCAACAACAATCCCCTCAACAACCTCAACCCTGACGATATCGAAAGCATCCAGGTGCTGAAGGATGCAGCCGCAGGCGCCATCTATGGCTCCCGCGCCGCCAACGGCGTCGTCCTCATCACCACCAAGCGCGGCCAGATCGGCAAGACCCGGCTCGCCATCAACGGCAACGCAGGCATCAGCCAGGCAGCCAAAAAGCTGGATGTACTCAAACCGCAGGAGTGGATCAACATGGCCACCGAACGCGAGAATTATAATTGGGTGAACAGCGCCGCTTCCGGCCGGACCGCCGACCAGAGCCTCGATCAGCGCCGCGCCATCCTCGGCCTCGCCCCCAACGCCTATAATGCCGCCTATATGTGGGACCCCCGCTGGTACCAGCCCGGCCATCCCGGCATCGAATTCGTCAACTGGCAGGATTCGGCTTTCCGCACCGCTCCCTTCCAGAACTACGAGGTCTCTGCCGGCGGCGGGACCGAGTCCGTCCGTTATTTCGTCTCGGGTAACTATCTCAACCAGCAGGGCGTCCTGCTCAATACGGGCTATACGAATTACAGCGTGCGCGCCAATCTCGAAGCCACCATCGCCAAAAAATTCAAGCTCGGCTTCAATATCGCTCCCTCTTATTCCGTCACCCAGGCGCCCAGCGCGGAAGGAAAGGATAACCAGCTGATGCATCTCTACAACATGGTCCCCGTCGTCGAAGACAGCGCCCGCATGAACACCGGCGCCGGCAAGAACGCGGTCTATACCTGGGGCAGTAGCAGCGTAAGCCCCGTAGCCTATCTGGCCCACGTCATCGCGCCGGTAAAGACCACGCGCAACCTCTATACCATGTATGGCGAATACCAGATCCTCAATGGACTCATCGCCCGCAGCACCTTCAACTACGACCAGATGAGCCAGAACGCGAAGAGCTATATCTCCGATTTCGTGGCCGGCAATGTCGCCGATCGCCTGAATTCCCCCGGCAAGGATGCTTCAGGTTCCTACAGCGGCTTCACCAAACAGAACTATGTAAATGAGAACACCCTCAACTTTATCAAGACCATCCACGAAGATCACACCATCAATGCCATCGCCGGGGTCTCCTACAACTATGTCCATCTCGAAGCCTTCCAGATAAAAACAGCCGGCGGCTATGCCAACGACCTCGTCAATACTCTCAACAATGCCATTGCCAACAGCGGCGGCGTTACCTGGACGGGTACCAGCACCGAGACCAACAACGCCCTCTTTTCCTATTATGGCCGTCTCCAATACAACTACCAGGGAAAATACCTGCTCTCCGGTTCCTTCCGCCGCGACGGCTCCTCCCGGTTCGGCTCGGCCAACAAGTACGGCACCTTCCCATCCGTATCGGCCGGTTGGGTCGTTTCTCAGGAGAAATTTATGCAACCGATCGATTTTATCAACAGCCTGAAGCTGCGCTTCAGCTGGGGTAAATCGGGGAACAACAATATCGGCGACTACGGCGCCATTCCCACCCTCATCAGCGGCACCGTCAGCAATGTGGTGTATGGCAATTACAGTTTCGGCGGTAACACTCCCGCCGCCGCTACCGGCCAGGTGCCTAACGGCCTGCCAAACCCCAACCTGCAATGGGAAACCTCCAACACCTATGACGCCGGCCTTGACGCAACCATCTGGAAGAACAGGATCAATATCATCTTCGACGTCTATCAAAAAAAGAATACCAATCTTTTGCTCCAGGTCCCCACGGTAGCTGCATCCGGAGCCACGTCCATGCTCCAGAACATCGGCGCCGTCCAGAACCGCGGCCTCGAACTGGGCGTTGGCGCAACGATCTTCCGCTCGCGCGAATTCACCTGGACGGCCAACGGCAACATCGCCTTCAACCAAAATAAGGTGACCGACCTCGGGGGAAGCACTAACCTCATCAACGTACCCAACGCCTTTGGCGCCGGCAACCCGCCCTTTATCCTGCAGGTAGGCCAACCGATGTACGAGTTCTTTGCTATAAAAAACATCGGCATCCTGACTCCGGCTGATATCAGCAATCCAAAAGTGACCAAGCTGCCAAAACAAACCGCTGGCGACGAAAAATATCTCGACGTCAATGGCGACGGCGTCATCGACGCCAACGACCGCGTCCACGCCGGACAACCCACGCCAAAATATACCTGGGGCATTACGAACACCTTCCGCTACAAATCCTTTGATCTCAATGTTCAGATGTACGGCCAACACGGCGGCTCGATCATTTCCTATATCGCCCGCGCCCTCGACAACCCGGCCAATGGCCTCAACACCACCCTCGGCGTCTGGCGCAACCGCTTCGTCGACTCCCGGCAGAACTATAACGCTCCCCGCGGCAGGATCGGCTATGCCTACACCATCCCATATACCACCACGGACTGGATCTACTCCACGGACTTCTGGCGCATCCAGAATATCACCCTGGGGTACAATCTGAAGAGTATCATCAGGTCCGGCGCCTTCAGCAGCGCCCGCGTATACGCCTCCCTCTTCAACTGGTTCGGCCGGGACAAATACAAAGGCGGCGTCAACCCCGAAGCACAGAATACCAACCTGACCAACGCCACCTATCCACTGCCGGGGGACTACGGCGCCATGCCGCTCAACAAATCCGCCGTCCTGGGAATCAATTTTGTTTTTTAACCTCTTATGCAAAATCTAATGAAAACAAAGGTATATACCATAGCAGGCAGCCTGGCGCTGAGTCTCACGGTCTTCGGCCTGTCCTGCACCAAACAGCTCAACCAGCAACCGCCCTCCAGCGTCACCACCGCACAGTTCTACAGCAATACCAACGACTTCACGCAGGCCGTTACCGGCGCCTACAACCAGCTCCGCGCTTATCCCGACCAGGTGCTCTGGATGGGCGAGATGCGCTCGGATAATATCTACGCGACATCCGACGGGAACCGGGACTGGCAGGGCATCCGGAATTTTTCACCCAACCTGACGAACGTCGGTTTTATCACCAGTGCCTGGGACAACAACTTCAACGGCATTTACAACGTCAATAGCGTCCTCGACAACCTGAAGACAAAAGGCCAGAACGTTACCGATCCCAACCTCCGCGCCCGTTTTGCCGCAGAGTGCCATTTCCTCCGCGCCTTTTATTATTTTCAGCTGGTGCGGCTCTACGGCCAGGTGCCCATCATCGATCACACCATCACGGCCGCCCAGGCAGCAAAGATCAAACGCAGCCCTGTCACAGATGTCTATACCTTCATCATTGCCGATCTCAACACGGCCATCGACAGCCTGCCCAACAGCTATACCGGCGCCGACATCGGCCGGGCCACCAAATGGGCGGCCAAGGGACTGCTCGGGCTCGTCTACCTGACCCGCTCGGGCCCGGCCTACACCGGCGTCGACGGACCAACCCAGGGTACCAACGAATGGAGTCAGGCCATGGCCCAGTTCGACGACATCATCAATAGTAAACAATACACTTTCGGTGCCAGCTATCCGGGCATCTTCTCCTATACGAACGAGAACAATCCCGAAGTGATCTTCGACGTACAGTTTACGTCAGGCACAAACGGCGCCGACTATCCGAGTATGTTGACGAATCTCAGCTTTTGGAGCGGCACAGGCCTCGCCGGAACTTTCGGCAACGGCTACGGTACCGTCTCCTATGATGTCTCCCGAAATCTCCGGGCTTCCTATGCCAATAGCATGGGTGCGGCCACCGACGTCCGGGATACCTTCAATATCGTATGGAAGTATCCCACCGACACAAAAAACCCACCCACGATCGACACGGCAAATCCCTTCATCAAAAAATACATCAACGTCGCCAAACACGGCGTCGATCTCAGGGACTGGCCCATCAACTTCATCGTGATGCGCTACACCGACGTGCTGATGATGAAGGCGGAGTGTATCCTGAATGGCGCCCCCGGCACCCAGTCCACGGTGGATAGCATCGTCAACCTGGTAAGGAAACGGGCCGGCATCGCCACGGTCTCCAACATCGACCTGCCTGCTCTCATGGAAGAAAGACGCCGGGAATTCCTAGGCGAGGGCATTCGCTGGAGCGACCTCGTGCGCGAAGGCATGGCCGTAACGACGATGAACAACTGGATCACCGCCGATGGACAATCCAGCACCATCGGTAATGTCATCCCGGCCTTTGTGATCTATCCCGTTCCCGAAGCAGAGATCCTGGCCGCCCCGGGTCTCTATACCCAGAACCCAGGTTATCAGTGATGGACCACAGGTCCATCGGCCGAAGGCCCATCATCAGCGCTTTGCAAATGGATGCGCTGGCGCATCGTCCAGATAAAAAACATATATATGAGACTATTCTCGATCTTCGTGCTACTCCTCCTCCGCCTGGCTGCGCTTGCGCAGCCCCTGGAAGAAACCGGCCCCAAGAAACCGATGCCCGATGAATGGATCGACAAAGACACCCATCACAAAGTCGTTCGTCTATCAAGAAAAGAAGGCAACAACCTGAGTTTCTATTTTCACAACAACCCCTTCCTCGGGGAAAAGATGATCTTCACCTCCACCGACAGCTCGGGGAAGCATCTTTACACCGTTGATCTGAAGTCCCTCGCCCTCCACCGCGTCAGCGAGAACGGCAGCAGCGCGGAGATCGTCGGCCGCCATACCAAAAGCGTCTACTGGCAACGCCATGACAGCGTCTATAACACCGGCATCGAAGACGGCAGGACCCGCCTGGTCTTCGTTTTCCCCGCCGACTTCAAGGGAAGCATCACCACTCTCAACGCGGACGAAACCCTGCTGGCGGGCGGCTGGGCCAGCGACGAACAAAAAGACATCTCCCGGAAATACCCGGAGAAACACGATTTCTTCGATCGCATCTTCGATGCCCATCTTCCCAACAAGCTCTTTACCATCGATTTGAAGACCGGCCGGCTAAAGGTCATCCACGGCGAGAAAACCTGGCTCGGCCATATCCAGTTCTCCCCGGCCGACCCCGATCTGCTGATGTTCTGCCACGAAGGACCCTGGCAAAAGGTGGACCGTATCTGGACCATCCGGATGAAGACCGGAGAGGTCCGGCTGATGCACAAACGCACCGTCGAAAACGAGATCGCCGGTCATGAGTTCTTCAGCCCGGACGGCAAGACGATCTACTTCGACTGGCAGATCCCCAAGGGACAGACCTTCTATCTCGGCGCGGTTGACGTCGCTACCGGCGCCGAAAAAAAATACGCCATGACCCGCGATGAATGGTCGATCCATTTCAACGTCGACTCCGATCAGCAGCTCTTCTGCGGCGACGGCGGGGACGCCGGCCAGGTCGCCCATGCAACGAACGGCCGCTGGATCTACCTCTTCCACCCCCAGGGCGACCACTTCGTCGCCGAACGGCTGGTCAACATGAAAGACCAATATTATAAGCTCGAACCAAACGTGCATTTTTCCCCGGATAATAAATGGGTCATTTTCCGGGCTAACTTTGAAGGGAAGGAAGAGGTCTATGCAGTGGAATGCAAAAAATCATAAACCATTCGCCCCATGCAGCGTTCAGTCCGGCTTCTCATCGTTTTGATCCTGCCCCTTACTCTCCGCGCCCAGCTCCAGTGGCCCGCCATTACCCAACAGACAAAACCCTGGACCCGGTGGTGGTGGATGGGCAGCGCCGTCAACCCGCCGGATCTTACCGCCAATCTGCAAAAATACCACGACGCGGGGCTTGGCGGTCTCGAGCTGACACCCATCTATGGCGTAAAAGGCTATGAGAGCCAGTTCGTCGACTACCTGTCGCCAAAATGGATGCACCTCTTTGCATTCACGCTGCAGGAGGCCAAACGTCTCGGCCTCGGCCTCGATATGTCCACCGGAACGGGCTGGCCCTTCGGCGGCGGCCCGCTGATCGACTCGACCTATGCCTGTCGCGAGCTGTTCGTAAAGACCTGGACCCTCCCCGGCGGCGGCGCCCTTCCCGACAGTATGACCATCGGCTACCGGCAGGAGGCCTACGTCCATACGGATGGCCGGGATACCTCCATCGATCAATTGAAAGAGCCCGTCTTCGCCAATGACAGCCTGCAAGCTCTCGCCCTCTTCCAGGTACGCTTTCCCGACCTCGCGCCCCTGCAGACGCTGATGGCCTATTCCTCCACCGGCGCGATCGTCGACATCACCGATAAGGTCGATGCCACCGGCCATCTCCGCTGGACGGCCCCCGCCGGCGGCAGTTGGACGCTCTACGGCCTCTTCCTCGGCTGGCACGGTAAGATGGTCGAACGCGCGGCCCCCGGCGCCGAGGGTAATGTTATCGATCATTTTTCGGCAATGGCACTCCGCAAATACCTTAGCCGTTTTGATACGGCCTTCACTGGTCACAACCTGGCCCCGCTGCGGAGCTTCTTCAACGATAGTTACGAAGTGGATGACGCCCGCGGCCAGTCCAACTGGACGGCGGATCTCTTCGCGGCCTTCCAACGGCTCCGCGGCTACGATCTCCGCCAACACCTGCCCGCCCTCTTCGGCCGCGACACCAAAGAGAACAACAGCCGGGTCCTCTGCGACTACCGCGAGACCGTCTCCGATCTCCTCCTCGAACAGTTCACCCGGCCCTGGCACGACTGGGCCCACTCCAAAGGCGCCCTCATCCGCAACCAGGCCCATGGATCGCCCGCCAATATCCTCGATCTGTATACCGCCAGCGATATCCCCGAGACCGAAGGCCAGGAGATCCTGCGCTATAAATTCGCCACCTCCGCTGCCCATGTCACCGGCAAACGCCTCGCCTCCGCCGAGACCGTCACCTGGCTCGACGAACATTTCCTCAGCACCTACAGCGACGTAAAGAAAGCCCTCGACGGGTTCTTTCTCGGCGGTGTCAACCATGTCTTCTATCACGGAACCGCTTATACGCCGATGAATGATCCCTTTCCCGGCTGGCTCTTCTATGCCTCCGTCCACTTTACGCCAAACGACCCTTCCTGGCCCGACTTCGCCGCCCTGAATCAATACGTCAGCCGCGTGCAATCCTTCCTGCAACAGGGCACACCCGACAACGATGTCCTTCTCTACTTCCCCATCTATGATAGCTGGTCCGAACCGGGCAACGCCCTGCTAAAGCACTACGATCGCATGGACCCGGAGTTCACCAACACAGGCTTCAAGGAATGTGCGGAATACCTCCAATCTCACGGCTACGCTTTTGACTACGTTTCCGACAGGCAATTGCAACAACCACTGTCCCCGAAATACAGGACCATCATCTTGCCCGACTGTCGCTACATGCCCACGGCCACTATCCAACACCTTATTACCCTCGAAAAGCAAGGCATCAACATCTTAGTCTATAAACATCCTCCCGCCAGCGCGCCTGGCCTCATTCCGTCTACCTACCCACAATACTCGTTCCCCGTCGGCGCCGATCTCGCTTCCCTGTTAAAGAACACGCCTCGCGAATCCCTCGTCGATAGCCTCGCCTGCATCCGTCGCAACTATGGCAATGGCAAGGTCTACTTCATCGTCAACCGGGGCTCAAAACCCTTTGCCGGCTACGTTCCGCTAAACACGAAATTCACTGCGGCCGGCATCTTCGATCCGATGACCGGCGAAAAAGGCCTGGCACACACCAACGATCATTCCGTCTATTTACAGCTGCGCCCGGGCGGCGCCTGCCTTGTCGAGACCAACGTCGCTCCCCGCGGCCCGCTCTTCACTTACTATAATCCTTCAGGTGCATCCGTCTCCATAGAAGTTCCCCACCAGGAACGGTTCTTAGATTCCATGAAGTATACCCTCACCTTCGATCGCCCCACCGGTGATGCCGCCGCGTGGCTCCTCGATCTGGGCAAGGTTGTCCGCAACGCCGAGGTCAGCCTCAACGGCCAACCCCTGGCGACCCTGATCGGCCCAGAATACCGTGTCACGATCCCTGCGGAGCGGCTCAAGGCGAGGAATACCCTCGCGGTCACCGTAAGAGGCGGCATGGTCAACCACATCATTGAGATGGATCGCAAACACATCCCCTGGAAAAAATTCTATAACACCAACTTCCCCGCCCACGACCGGGCCAACCGCGGCGCCGACGGTCTCTTCGACGCTTCCAAATGGACACCCTTCGATGAAGGCCTGCTGGGACCCGTCACTCTTACGCCGCTCACGCTCTTTGCACAAAAAGATCCCGACTGGACCACCAAAGTCGGTGCGCGCAGCGCGCCGCCTATCACCACGATCACTGAAGTAAAAGGCGCCGACAACACAGGAAAAACCCTATCCACCCAATCCATCCAATCCGCCATCGATGCAGTCGCGGCAAAGGGGGGCGGCGTCGTTACGCTGGCCCCCGGCAAATATCTCACCGGATCGATATTCATAAAGGCCGGCGTCACCCTGAACATCGCAAAAGGCGTCGAGCTCCTCGGCAGCGAGAACTTCGCCGACTATCCCGAGATCGACACCCGCATCGCCGGCATCGAAATGCGCTGGCCCGCAGCCCTGATCAATATCATCGACGTAAAAAAAGCCGCCCTCACCGGTGAAGGCACCGTCAATGCCCACGGCAAATTCTGCTGGGATAAATACTGGAACATGCGAAAGACCTATGACTCCAAGGGCCTCCGCTGGATCGTCGACTACGACGCCAAACGCGTCCGGACGCTGCTGATCCAAAACTCGGAGGACATCACCGTAAAAGGGCTCAACTTCATCGACGCCGGTTTCTGGACCGTCCAGGTGCTCTATTCAAAATATGTGACCGTCGACGGCATCATTGTCCGCAACAACGAGAACGGCCATGGGCCAAGCACCGATGGCGTAGACATCGACTCGTCCACCTGGGTGCTCGTCCAGAACTGCGATATCGACTGCAATGACGACGATTTCTGTCTAAAGGCCGGCCGTGACTGGGACGGGCTTCGCGTCAACCGTCCCACCGAATACGTGGTGATCCGTCATTGCACGGCCAGAAAGGGTGGGGGGCTCCTCACCATCGGTAGCGAGACCTCCGGCGGCATCCGTCACGTCCTCGCCACCGACCTGACGGCAAAGGGCACCGGCAACGGCTTCCATATCAAGTCGGCAACCACCCGCGGGGGAACGGTGGAAGATATCCACATCCGCAACATCCACATGGACAGCGTCGGCAACGCCATCCTCTTCACGATGAACTGGAACCCGGCCTATAGCTATTCCACGCTGCCCCCGGGCTACAACCCCGACTCCATCCCCGCCCACTGGAAAACGATGCTGCACAAGGTCGAACCCGCGGAGAAAGGCACGCCGCATTTCAGGGACATCGAAATATCGAATATCATGGTCGGCAGCGCAAAGAAAGCCATCGTCGCTACCGGCCTTGAACAATCCCTCATCACCGGCGTCCATATCGACAATCTCTCGATCAATGCGGTCACAGCCGGCCAGATCAACTTCGCAAAGGACTGGAAGATCGAAAAGCTCGACATCCATACAAAAGACGGCTCAACCCTCCAAACGAAAAATGCCCAACTATGACAAGGCTAGCCTTTTTTATTCTATTGGCGATCTTTGCGCAGCAAAGTCGCCCGACACTCTATATCATCGGCGATTCCACCGTTATGAACGGCAAAGGCAAAGGCGACGGCAGCCTCTGGGGCTGGGGCAGCTTCCTCGACCAATCCTTCGACACGACAAAAATGGCGGTTCGCAACTACGCCCTCGGCGGCCGCAGCAGCCGCACCTTTATCACCGAAGGCCATTGGGACAACGTCCTGGGACAACTCAAGCCGGGCGACTATGTCATCATGCAATTCGGCCATAACGATGGCGGCCCCCTCGATGATACTGCCCGGGCCCGCGGCACGATCAAAGGCATCGGCGAAGATAGCAGCAACATCTACAACCCGATAAGAAAGGTCAACGAGACCGTCCATACCTATGGCTGGTATATGCGCAAATACGTCGCCGACATAAAGGCAAAAGGCGCCACCGCCATCATCTGCAGCCCCATCCCCCGCAATATGTTCAAGGATAATAAGGTCCTCCGCGCCGGCGGCGACTACGGCGGCTGGGCCCGGCAAACCGCGCAATCCACCGGCGCCTACTTCATCGATCTCAACACCATCATCGCCGATCAATACGACCGACTGGGACCCGACAAAGTGAAGGATTTCTTCCCCGGCGATCACACTCATACCAACGAAGCCGGCGCAAAACTCAACGCCAATGCCGTCGTCACCGGCCTGCGCCAACAAAAAGGACTCCCGCTGATCAAATATCTCAAACCTTGATGTACCCGGTCTTCGCCATAGTACTGCTCTCCCTCGCCACCACGGCCCCGGCCGCCCGGGCCGCCGACACCCTAAACCTTGCCGGCTCCCCAATCGACCGTCACGCACTAGTCTCCCGCCACAACCCCATCAACACAAAAGCCGATCCCCTCGGCGCCCTCTCCGTCGGCAACGGCCGCTTCGCCTTCACCGTCGACATCACCGGCCTTCAATCCTTTCCCGAAGATTATGACAAAGGCATCCCCCTCGGTACCCAATCCGCATGGGGCTGGCATAGCTTCCCCAATACCGACAACTATCAATTCAGCCAAACCCTCAAACCCTACAACGTTCATGGTAAAGCGGTCACCTACAGCGTCCAGGGAAAGAACAAAGCCGTCGGCTATTTCCGCGAGAACCCCCACCGCCTCCAACTCGGCAATATCGGTCTCGAATTAAAAAAACAGAACGGCACCCTCGCCCAAATAACCGACCTCAAAGACATTCACCAGGAGCTCATCCTTTACACCGGCGAGATAAAAAGCCATTTCACCCTCGACGGCACTCCCGTCGATGTCTCCACGGTCGCCAACCCAAACACCGATGCCATCGCCATAAAGATCACCTCGCCCCTCCTCCAACAACATCGCCTTCAAATCCGCCTTCGCTTCCCCTATCCAACCAACAACTTCGCCGACAACGGTGACAACTGGACACATCCCGAAGCCCATACCAGTAGCATGATCACCACCAGTGTCACCGGCACCCTTCTCCGGCACAAACTCGACACCACGGAGTACTATCTCCAAACGCACTATTCACAGGCAACCATCACACAACACCAACCACATTACTTCCTCCTCACCCCCAATACAACTGGCTCCTTCAATCTGGTCGCGACATTCTCGCCCAACAAGCCCACCGCCCCGCCAACCTACGCCGCTATAAAGGACAGCGCTGCCACGACCTGGCGCCAATATTGGCAAACCACCGCCGCCGTCGACTTCTCCGGCAGCACGGACCCCCGCGCCGCCGAACTCGAACGCCGCATCATTCTCTCCCGGTATCTCTTAACGATCCAGGACGCCGCGGACGCTCCTCCACAGGAAACGGGCCTCACCTACAACAGCTGGTATGGTCGTCCTCACCTGGAAATGCACTGGTGGCACGAAGCCCAGTTCGCACTCTGGAATCAACCCGAACTCCTCGAACGCTCGTTGGATTGGTATTTCAAAGCCGCCGATAGCGCACAAAACCTCGCAAAGCGCCAAGGCTACAAAGGGGTCCGCTGGCAGAAGATGACCGACCTCGCAGGCCGCGAAGGCCCTTCTTCCGTCGGGGCCTTCCTCATCTGGCAACAACCGCATTTCATCTATCTCGCCGAATTGGTCTACCGCGCCGCACGTAACAAAGAAGCCGTGACAAAAAAATATGCATCGCTCATCGATGCTACAGCGGATTTCATGGCCTCCTACGCCTGGTACGACAGCACAACGCGCCGCTACACTCTCGGCCCCGAACTCATCCCCGCTCAGGAACGCTTCAAAGCCGACAGCACGAACAATCCAATCTTCGAACTGGCCTACTGGCGCTGGGCGCTGCAAACCGCGCAGCGATGGCGCATCCGCCAAAACCAAAAGCGGGATTCAAACTGGCAGAAAATAATAGATCACCTGGCCTCCCTCCCACAACACGATAGCCTCTACTACCCCACGGAAACCGCCACCGACGCCTACACCAACCCCCGCTATCGCGGTGACCACCCCGTTGTCCTCGCCACCTACGGCTTTCTTCCCAAAACAGAAGGCCTCGATACGGTAAGAATGCATAAAACCTTTGACTGGGTCCTGCACAACTGGGAGTGGGCATCCACCTGGGGCTGGGACTATCCCCTCGTCGCCATGACCGCCACTCGTCTCGGTCTGCCCGAACAAACGATCGACGCCTTGCTTATGCCGGTCCAAAAGAACACGTACCTTAGGAACGGCCACAACTACCAGGACAACCGCCTCCGGGTCTATCTGCCGGGCAATGGCGGACTCCTCGCCGCTGTCGCCCTCATGTGCGCGGGTTACGATGGCTGCACAACACCGAACCCCGGCATCCCGAAAAATGGAAAATGGAAAGTAAAATGGGAGGGATTACAATCTCTCCCCTAAAACAAGATACTATGCAACAAAGATCATTTCTGCTAATCCTCCTGATCGCGGCGGCAGCGTCAGCTGCCGCACAACCGCAACAACAGGACGTCCTCAAATCCATGCGCCTCGCCAATACCTACTTCATGCAAAAATGGCCCGACCCGGGAAAAGAGATCGTCACCAACATCGCCCGCCCCAGCCATATCTGGACCCGCGCGGTCTACTATGAAGGCCTCATGGCGCTGCACGCCATCGATCCCCAAAAAGAATACCTCGACTACGCGATCGACTGGGGCAACAAACACCACTGGACCCCCCGGAATGGGATAACGGACCGCAACGCCGACGACCAGTGCGCCGGCCAGACCTGGATCCATCTGTATACCCTGGATCCGCAACCTCAACGCATCGACTCCATAAAAGCCACCGTCGATAACATGGTCCACAGCGACAAGGCCGATGACTGGCACTGGATCGACGCGATCCAGATGGCCATGCCCGTCTTCACCCGCCTCGGGGTCCTATATCATGACACTTCCTATTTCCGGAAGATGTACGACCTCTATCACTATACAAAAATGATCCACGGCACCAACGGCCTCTATAACCCGCAGGAACATCTCTGGTGGCGCGACAAGGATTTCGTTCCCCCCTATAAAGAACCCAATGGACAGAATTGCTACTGGAGCCGCGGCAACGGCTGGGTCCTCGCCGCTCTGGTCCGCGTCCTCTCGATCCTCCCGCTCAACGATACCCACCGCGCCGAATATCTACAAGACTACAAGGACATGATCGGCGCCATCGCTCCCCTTCAACGCGCCGACGGATACTGGAACTGCAGCCTCCACGACAGCACCCACTTTGGCGGCAAGGAACTCACCGGCACGGCTCTCTTCACCTATGGTCTCGCATGGGGCATCCGCAACGGCTATCTCGAAAAAAAGCAATACTATCCGCTCGTCGCCAGGGCCTGGACCGCAATGACTACCGAATCCCTCCATCCCAATGGCATGCTCGGCTGGGTCCAGGGCACCGGCAAGGAGCCAAAGGACGGCCAACCCGTCACCTATGATAAGATCCCCGACTTCGAAGACTATGGCCTCGGCTGCTTCCTCCTCGCGGGCAGCGAAGTGTACCAGATATGCAATCCCCGGGCTGCGAATCTCGACGAATCGAAGGTGCCGCCCTACGAAGAGCCAAAGTTGTCCCTGACTACAATAAAGGATTGGGAATCGACCCATCGCCCCGCCCTCCTGCAAGCCTTCGCCAAAAACGTCTACGGCCGAATGCCCGATAAAAAATATTCGCTCACCGCAAAAGAGGATCGCCCGGGCGAGATCACCCTTCGTTACCTGCCCAATGACACCGCCGGCATCCACATGCTCTTGTTCCTCCCCAGGAACGCCAAAGGCCCGGTCCCCGTCTTCGTCGGCTACAGCTTCACCCCCAACCCCCAAACCGAAACCTCCTCCCAATGGCCAATACAAGAGATTCTTAAACGCGGCTTCGCAGTAGCCGTCGCCTGGTACTGGGACGTAGAACCCGACCGCGCCGACGGCTGGCAAACAGGTATCCGCACGCTGCTGGCAGACAAGCTCGGCATCCAACCCTGGGAATGGAGCGCCATGGGCGCCTGGGCCTGGGGCCTTAGCCGCATGGCCGACTACCTGCAAACCGACAAGCGCATCAACCCCAAACAACTCATCGTCATCGGCCACTCCCGCCTCGGCAAAGCCGCCCTCTGGGCCGCCGCCAATGACAAACGATTCGCCATGGCGATCTCCAACGAATCCGGCGAAGGCGGAGCCGCCCCCGGCAAACGCGAATACGGCGAAACCATCGCCATCATCAACGACAAATTCCCCTGGTGGTTCGGCGCCAACTATAAACAATTCGGCAACGACCCCGCCACCATGCCGACAGATCAGTTCCAACTGCTGGCGCTGATCGCCCCCCGCCCCCTCTATGTCGCCAGCGCCATCGGCGACCAATGGTCGGACCCCAAAGGCGAGTTCCTCAGCGCACACCTCGCCGATCCCGTATATCACCTCTACAAAAAGAAAGGCCTCGAAACCGCCGAAATGCCTTCGCTGGAACATCCCGTCGGTGAGACCATCCGTTACCATATCCGCAACGGCAAGCACGACCTCACGCTTTACGACTGGCAGGAGTACATGAATTTCGCCGACCGCCAATTCAAAGCAAAAAAATGAGACCCGTTAACGGCAATCCCTAAAACAAAAACCCCGCCTTCATCGAAAAAATCCGATCCTCCTTCGACATTCCATAGGTCACCGTAAAAGCCATCTTATTGTACGGCAGGAACCAGATGCCGCCGCCATACCCGCTATGCCACTCATGCGATGTCTCGCCCGGCATCCAAACCCGCCCACAGTCGAAGAAGGAGAGAAGTCCCCACTCGCCGCGGAAAAAGTAACCCTTGAAATAATCGAGCCGGTACCGAAGCTCTGCATTAGTATAAAAACTCGTCTTCCCCGCAAAACGATCCCGCCGGTAACCTCGCAGGTTTTCGGTCCCGCCGAGGATATTGGCCTGGTAAAAGGCATACCCGTTCCCCACATTGGTGGCTACTCCCGTTCGCATGCCCGCGGTCCAATGTCCTACGGATTGAAAGATCGACGATTCCCCCGAAAGCCGCCAAAAATCCCGGCTGTCCTCCAGGCTCCGGGTATAGCCCGCCGTAGTGCCGATCGTTATTCCCCTGTGCGGATAAAGCGGATTGTCGAGCGTGCTGAACTGGTATTTCAAAAAAGGGGCTACATAGTTTGCCCGCCGGAAATCACCGGAATCCAACTTGGCGTCTTTGGCCGACACGAACCGCCCTTCGGTCCTTTCCATTTGAATGGATTGATAGGAAACCCCGGCTTCCACCGAATGACGTTTCTTCCATAACCGGTAAAGGGAGGGTGTGAGGATATATTGAGTCGACCGGATATTGTAGTAACCCCGGGTAGAAATCATCCGCTGCGTCTCGTTCCCCAATCCATAATAGTTGCGCACATAGTTCGGGGCATTGATCCGCGCATCGAGATGAAGGTCCCACTTCCCCGCAAACTCCCGGAAAATTCCGATGTATCCAAAATTGTACGCCCCGGTCGAAAAAGCATAGTTTCCCCAGATCGACTGGCTGAATCCATAGGGATACTTACCGAATTGCTGTTTCTGAAAGATAACGCCTCCTCCCAGGTAGATACTGTCGTCGGGGTTATAACCTGGACTCCATTTCGGGCTCAGCCAATCATAGCGGAACGACTGCAGCGAATAGAGCCGGTCATACGATTCATCATAGACCCTCGTTCTCCCGGCACGTGCGCTATCGGTGATCACATCCTCCTCTTTACCCTTTATCACCCGGATCAATGTTCCTTTCCTGGCCGGCCCCCCTATTTCGAACCGGTCTTTTCCCCCAAGGCTGTAAAGGCGGAGTTCATCGGTCTCACTACGCAGAAAGACGCGATGGAACACCGTATCCTTTCGCTGCCCCACCTTATTGGTACTGAACACCGTCACTACCGTCGAATCTTCATTCAACCGCGATACCTCGAACACCTCCGCGTCCGCCGTACCGGCAATATTGACCTCTCCCGCAAGGAAGTGATAATAATGGACGGCATACCCCTTCAACTCTTCCCGCCGCTGCCGCAGCTTCGCAATAATGGACTCGCCCGATAGGGAAAAGATCGCCGGAGGCATATTCCGGAACGCAGAGTCGATCGCGGCATTCGTCATTTCCCCCTGCAAATCCCGGCAGACCTCCATCCAGTCGGCCAACGAGAGCCGGGTGAGAAAATGCCGGTCGAGAAAATGCCCGGCCATATTCAAGCCGTCGATGTCCCGGATGGTATAGTCGAAATTCTGGGTCTTGCGAATAGCCCATCGGCGCGAAGCCGCCTGTGGGATCAATCCGTCCAGCTTGGCAAAGGCCTGATCCCGGTCCCTCGGAATAGGCCGGTAGATCGTTCTTCCGGCCTCCCTGGACTCCGCCCAAAGCCATTGATCATCGTGCCGATCCCAATCTCCTATCCAAATGTCGAAAAGCCGTGCTTTCAAAAAAGCCTTTTCATCGACACGATGATCATTGGCGCCTTTTATTTTTTCATATAATTTTTGCGAATTGACGACATCGCCCGAAGGCCGCTCCTCGAAAAGACAAAGCGTCCCCGCAAAATCCTTCTCGTATTGCGCCAACCGCGGCGAGAAAGGCACATAGACCATCCGCGGCGTGGAATGAAGGATACCCGCCGACCCCGCCAGCGCCGCCACGACCGGTGCAGCATACGGATTGGAAGAGGAGATCTGGTCTTGTAACACATCATTGGCAAAGGTACCGGCCATCTCCGGCGGCAACGCCTTCGAAGGGTCCTTATTGACACTTCGCAGGACATACTCCTTCCCATCCATACCCTTGAGCCGAAGCGACCTCGTCTGCAACCCTCCACCCAACCTCAAAGGGGTCAGTCCCCCACCGGCCGAGTCCAGGTCCAGCACGGCAAACTCCACTTCCGTCGCCCATTCCCGCCGGTAATGCTCCCCAAGGAAGAAACGTTTTACCTTGCCGGCGCTGTCATAGGAGGTGTTGGCCGCCATCCTGACGGTTCCCGGCCCAACACGTTCCTGCGCAGAAGCCGTAAAGGAGAGACCAAACATAAGCACCGAAGCGATAAGCCCGTACATAAACACTTTATATCCGATATTCAGATATCGGTATTTGATGGCCAGTATCTTTCCCAGGTAATACACATCCTTCGTAAGACTGCTGTAGAGATAGTCGTTGTCCATCATCAGCTCGCGGACGCCCCAGGCGTAGGTCCGCAGGTCCATGCTGTGAAAATTGCCAAAGAACATCAGGTTGGCTTCCCCCCGGATTACCTGTTCACGGGTGAAGGTCCCCTTCGAGATCTTGGGTTTGGTCGTCAGGACCGCGAAGATCATCGACACCATGCAAACCAACAGGAGCAGGCCCGCCGGCGCAATGAGATAGATCTTCCGCTCCATCCTTTGCGCCCAGGCGGATACGACGATCGAAATGATAATGGAATTGATGCTTAGGAGAATATGCGCCTTGTTATCGGCCATGCCCGCGAGTTGCATGTGATTTCGCGAAGCCGTCTTGAAAAAGGTTTCCACCCCCCGCTCGAGCTTGAGTTTTTCCGGGTCCTTGCCCCGGTCCTTTCCTGCTCCAACCGCCGCCTCCAACATTCCGGCCACAAGCCGGCAATTCTTCTTTTTCCGCTTGCCGTATTCTTCCTCGCACCAGGACGTATGAAAACGATGCCGCCTCATGAAATCAAGGTTGCTCCGGTGCCATTCTTCGTCGGTGTATCGTTTCTGTTTCGTCTCGATCCATTCCCGGCGGATCAGCGCGGTCTTTTCAAAAAAATCCTTCCGGCCCAGGTGCAGGAGATCGGCATCACAGATCACTTCCTCGAGCTTCCCCTTCGGCGATTGGGGGTATCGGGTGGCGAGGATACAGGCCCTCACGCGTTGGATGTCGGGCCCATCGACGCCCCGCCTTTGCAGGAATGCCGCCGCGGTCTCCGCGCCGATCGCCTCATGCCCATCCATCTTTGATACATAACCCACATCGTGGAACCAGGCCGCGGCAAGCAGGATACACCGTTCATGATAGGTCAACTGCATCCCCCCTGCGATGCCGTCCACCGCCGCGGCAACCTCCTCCGCATGCTCGTAATTGTGATAACAATAGCCGCCAGGCAATTTTTCGGCCAGCAACGATCGGACGTATTCAGCCGACTCTTTTACTATTTCTTTATTGAGTATCATGTTTATTGAGTTGAGCGGCCTTTATCAGGCCAGTTTGAAAATGGGAACGGTTTCATGCCATCCTTTCAGGGGGAAAGATCCGAGGCAGACGGCTTCGTCCTGCCGCTCGGCCGACCGGGCCACCTCTTCCGATACGAGTAGTTGCGAATCAAATTCTTTATTCATCTGCTCGATCCTCGCGGCCAGGATGACGACGTTACCCGTAATGGAATATTGCTGACGCTCCTCCGTTCCGATATTCCCGGTCACGACCTCCCCGGTATGAATGCCGATACCGATCCGGGTCGTTGCCAGTTCTCCCTTCTCCCGGGCTGCTTCCAACGCCTGTAGCAGCGCCTCCGAAGCCAGCACGGCATTCCGGGCAGGGTTCCCGAGTTCCAGCGGCGCTCCAAAGGTCACCATACAGCCGTCTCCCAGGAATTGATGCACTATGCCTCTATGCTGCCCCACCGTGTTGATCACGATTGAAAAAAAGGCATTCTGGTACTGCACGATCTCTTCCGGCGAACGGCCTGAAGCAAACCGCGTAAAGTTTCGGATGTCTATGAACATGATCGCCACATGCATCCGCCGGCTCTCCAGGCGCCCGCCATTCTCCAGCATCTTTCCGGCCACCTCGGGCGAGATTTGCTTGCCAAAAAGATTTTCCACCCGCATCCGCCGCTCGCTTTCCCGGACGGACCTGTCCATTCCGGTCCTGATCTGCCGGGCGACAAGACCCGCGGCCAATCCCGAGAACAACAGGAGCAACGCACGCGCAACATCGCTGGAGTGGAACCGGTCCGCCAGGACCAAACTGAAATAGATATACGACAGTGACGCCAGGGCGCCGCAAAAAAAGCAAAGCACAAAGCTTAGCCGCAGCGTAGACAGGATGATCAGGATAAAATAGACCATGACGAACGGCGACTGCAGCACGGGATAGGCCGGATGGTGCTTTGCAACGTATAGGATGACAAAGGAGGGAAAGCAGATCTCGGCGCCCGCATTCATGCATTGTCTGTACAGGGGGATCCGCCGGCCCCCGGACCTGATCCGCTGATTGACATAGTACAGGTATACGGTTTCGAATAGCATCAGCAGCACGGGAAAACCGAGGATCGACAGCGAGGAAAGGATCAGCTCTGTGTCCTCATCCCGCCGGAACAACACGAGGTTGACAACCCGGATCAATACTGCCGCGAGGAAGACAAAAATGACGATGAGGGTCCTTTTCTTTTCACTGCGAAGCAGCTCTTCATCCAGCTGCCGTTCAAAGTAGGTGTTCATGTTCCTAATTTTTATGGTTGAGTATTTCAGGCTTGATGCTCTTGACCGGAAGACAAAGGAGGATGATAGCGGCAATGAACGGCAGGACCAACCCCAGCAGGAACCAGGACCAGAACTTCCTCCCCAGGCTGACCGCTATTCCCCCGGTAAGGACCGGGAAGAACAACGGCAGCAGGATCAGGGGAATAGCTAATAAAAATTCCATGTTGGTTTATTAATGCGCTCCGAGATGGATGGCCTCGCCTTTTTTTATTCTCTTGGCCAGCAATGCCATCGGGGCGCAGATCACAAAGAAGACTCCTAGGTAGATGAACACGTCCATATAGCTCAGGATCATGGCCTGTTTATACACGGTCCCATCCATCGCCTGCAGAGCGGCATTATAGGCCGGAAGATGGTTCTTATATTGCATCAGCGTCGTCATTTGGCGCATGCGGTCCTGGGTGACCAGGTCATAGGGCGATACATGCGAAAGCAGCGTAGTGCGATGCCGCGCATAGGAATGCTCGATCTGCACCGAACAAATGGCGACACTTACGGACCCACCCAGCTGCCGCATCATATTGGTAAGGCCGGACCCCTGTGAAAGATCGTCGCCTTTCAACCCGGCCAGCGACAACGTACTAAGCGGGGCGAACACCAATCCCAACCCGATACCCCGGATGATCAGCGGCCAGTAGAAGTCATGCACACCGGAGTCGGCGGTCATCGTGATGCCGGACTGCCAGGTGAACAACGCGAATACGAGGAACCCGGTAACGATCAGTATCTTGGCGGGAACACCCTTCTTCAGCGCTACCCCGATCAGGGGCATGAAGAAGGCCGATATCAACGCACCAGGCAACAGGCTCATCCCCGTTTGCGTGGCCGTCGCCCCCAAAAAGGATTGCACGAAGATGGGATAGACGAACAGCGAGGCATAAAGCCCGTATCCCATAATGAACATCAGGAAGGTTCCCGCGGCGAGCGACCGGTTTCGAAGCACCCGCAGATCGACAATGGGATGCTTGCACCATAGTTCCCGCCAGATGAACAGCAGGATACCGAAGAACGCGATCACGGATGCGCCAACGATCATCCTGGATTCAAACCAGTCCTCCCGGTCGCCCTGCTCGAGCACCAGTTGCAACGAGCCCACTCCGATGACCAGTAAGGCGATGCCCAGCCAGTCCACCGGCTTTTTATGCGCCGCATCGACAGGCTCCTTATTCCCGCTGACATATCGCATGGCCAATAGCATGGCGATGATCCCGATAGGCATATTCACATAGAAGATCCACTGCCAGCTGAGGTTGTCGACGATATACCCGCCGAGCGCCGGACCGATGGTAGGGCCCAGCACCACCCCGGCGCCGAAAATGGCATTGGCCAGCCCAAGTTCCTCCGCCGGAAAGGTCTCCACAAGGATCGCCTGCGAAGTAGCCAGTAGCGCACCACCGCCCATCCCCTGGACAAATCGCCAGCCGACCAGCTCCCAGATATTACCCGAATGGCCGCACAGAAACGAGGCCGTGGTGAACAGGGCGACCGACATTACATAATAGTTCTTGCGGCCAAAGGTCCTCGATAACCAGCCGGTCATAGGGACGATGATCACATTGGCAATGCTGTAGGCAGAGATGACCCAGCTGACCTCGCTCATCGTAGCGCCCAGGTTGGCCATCATCTCATTGGTCACGACATTGACAATGGACGTATCGATCAGCTCCAGCATGGAACAGAGGATGACGGTCACTGTAATGATCCATTTTTTTGAACCCGATACTGCCATGATTGTAGATTTAAGATGTTTACGATTTGACGGTCACGGCGACCTTGACGCTCATGCCCGCGCTCAGCCGGCTGAGCATCTCGCTACGCTGGGCGAAATTGATCTTCACCGGAACGCGCTGCACCACCTTCACGAAATTGCCGGTGGCATTGTCGGGCGGCAGCAGGGCGAATTTGGCCCCGGTTGCCTTCGAAAAAGAAGAAATGATCCCCTTGATCGGCTGGTCCTTAAAGGCATCCACCTCGATCTCCACCACGTCCCCCACGCTCATTTTTTCCAGCTGCGTTTCTTTGAAGTTGGCCACGACCCAAAGTGCATCGTCGGCCACGACGTTGAAAAGCATCTGCCCGGCACTGACGAACTGGCCCGCCTGGATGGAACGCTTGGACACAAATCCGTCCGCAGGCGCGGTCACCACCGTATAGCTCAGTTGCAGCCTCGCAAATTCAAGTTCCGCCCCGCGCTGATCCACGACGGCCTGTGCGACGGCGATCTGTTTCCCGGTGGACTCGGTCTGGCTTTGAGAAGCGACGGTCTGCTTTTCGGCCGTGTTGAGCTGCTGCCGAAGGACGGTCAATTGCGCGTCCGCGGCATCCTTTTCCGCCTTGGCGGCATCGAACTGCTGTTGCGTGGTGGAATTGTCGGCCAGCAGGTTCTTATAACGTTGATAATCCTGGTCGGCCTTCCAGACCCTCACCTCCGCACTCTTGATGGAGGCCTGCGATGTGGCTACATTGGCATGGTTGATATCCGTATTCGCATTGGCGGCCGAAAGGTTCGCCCGGATCACCCCAAGATTCGCGACCGCATTGTTGTAGGCCGCCTCGGCCTGGATCAGCCGGTTGCGGAGATCCCGGTCATCGATCGTAAAGAGGGTATCCCCTTTCTTCACCGGTTGATTGTCCTCCACTTTCAATTCGGCGACATAGCCGGACACCTTGGGAATGATCGGGCTGATATTCCCCTCGAGCTGTGCATTATCCGTCTCCTCATGATGAAGGGAATAGAGATACACCTTTATGCCCCAGATGCTCCCGCCGAGGGCCAGCAGACCGATGATGATCGGAAAGATCAATTTTTTAAGTTTGGTTTTTTGCGTAGTCATTGCTTTTTGTTTAATAGTTGATTTTAATATTGATTGATCGCTCCTGTCGCTTGCAGGAGTTTGTAATAGGCCAGCCCCGCATCCGCCCTGTCGACAAGCAGGTTGATCCTGGACTGCAGAAGAAGCGTATTGGCATCGGTGAGATCGCTGATGAGGACGGTGTTAGCCTTGAACCGGTTGTCCACTATCCGGTAGTTCTCCTGCGCCTGGCTCACTGCCTGTTCGGAAACCCTGATCTTCTCGCGGTTTTTGATATAGGCCTGGTAATCGCTGTTCACCTCCGTCTTGATCGCGTCGGTCAACAGGTCCTTTTCGAACTCCCGCTGCCGTTGGATAGCCCTGTCTTCGGCCACCTTGTGTTTATTGGTGTACAGCGAAGAGAGATTCCACGTGAGCGTGATACCCGCATCCCAGGTACCCTTGAAGGTTGATTCCTGCGGGAACACCCGCTGGTTCGGATTGCTGTAGTAGTAGTTGGCGCCGATGTTGACGCTGGGATAGTAATTCCCGGTCGACGATTTGACACTCAGGATCGCAGCCCCGATCCGGCGGTCCGTCGCCTTCAGATCGGCCCGGTTGCCCAGGGCATCGCCAAGATAGTCGCCGGCGGCTCTCAGGGAAATGGGCTGGTCCAGCTCTGCTTCCGGCAATTGGTAACGGATACTGTCGGGCAACCCCAGGGTGATACTTAGATTATAACCCGCGACATCCTGGGCGCTGTTGATCTCGATCAGGGAATGCTCCAGGTCGGAGAGCTGTAGCTCGATCTTCAGCACATCGTTGCGAAGCGCGATCCCATTCTTTTCGTAGTTGCGGATATCCCGAAGATGACGGGTCACCTGTGCGATGTTCTCCTCCACCGCCTTTTCCGTCTGCTGGATCTTGAACAGGTTGAACCAGGCCTCGATCGTGTTGTAGATCACCGCCGTGCGGTTCTGTTGAAGATCCAGCTGGCTGGCCTGTTCCAGCAATTGCATCGACCGCTCGGCATATTTTATCTGGCCGCCGGCATACAGGGTCTGACCCAACGAAAGGGTAGGAGTGAAATGGTTCACGATCTGCGGATTGAGCACCTTTGTTCCGCTGTTGGGCAAGGAAATGGAATAGGGATCCACATTGTCGCTCAGCCGGGTATAGGCGGCGCCGACCCTGGCTGTGGGCAGCTCCATGCTACGGGCCTGTTGATACCTGGCTCGGGCGGCCTCCACCTTGGCCTTATCGATGGCCAGCTGCCTGCTTTGCCGCAAGCTCATCGCGATGGCCGAGTCCAGGCCCAGGTTCACCCGCTGCGAAAACCCGGAGGTCGACAGGACGGTGCCCAGAATAAGAAGTAGGGCGGTTGGTTTCATAACGTTTTTTTGTTTTGGGAAAAATTTGATTGACCCCGCAAAAATGGGAAAGAGAAAAGGGGATAGGGTTCGGATTGGTCGATCCGAACGAACCCGGCGGGTCAGTTGTAGTTCGGTTCTATAGTTCCGAACGTTCGAACTTGCTAATCGAGTGAAAATGAATGGACTTCCCGTTTGCGGAAATCGGTGGGCGTAAGTCCGGTAATTTTCTTGAAGACGGTATTAAAGGTCGTCTTGCTATTAAATCCGGCTTCAAAGCCGACAGAAAGGATAGTATAATTGGCAGTCCGGGCATCGAGCAGGAGGCGCTTGGCCTCATCCACCCGGTACCTGTTAATGAGATCGTAAAAGGTCTTATTCAGGCTGAGATTGATGGCCTGCGATACCTGGTAGGAGGGCAGCTGCAGTTTGGTCGCAAGATCCAGCAGGGTAAGCTCCGGTTCCTGGTAAAGTTTGTCCTTCTCCATCAGGACGATGATGCGGGCGGCGACCTCATCCATTTTCGCCGAACCGAGGCTAGCCTCCCGCAACGACTTCGCTGGCAACTCATTCAAAGCCTCGATCTCTTCCGCCTCCTGCATTTTCTCCTCCACCTTTTCCTTGCTCACACCGGGTTGCACCTGCCAGAGGGTCAACTGCGTGACCCCCCGGATAGTGGCCATATAAATATATAAGGAGACGATGACGCTGGGCAAAAGCACCCACCAGTCAAAATATTCCGGATACCGGATCATAAAGACATAAAAGAAAACGGTAACAAAGATGAGGAACAGGTTGCCGTTGACCAACCACCGGACCCAACGGAGATCGATCCGGCTGGTGTCGGAAAAAAGATGCCGGATCGACCGTTGGTAGGACGTTAGCGCCCGGCTCGCCAGTATATAATAAATGACGCGCTGGACCAGCCGGATACTGATAGGTAACAAAAGGGAAGGGTTCTTCGCCACTACCGTCGGGATGGCCGTCGACGGGGGGAATCTCAGCCCGATCGTCCTGTAATTATAGACGGCCAGGGGAATACACAAAAAGAAAAGGACAAAATGCGGCCAGGCTTTTTGAAAGTTGATCGTCTCCTTGTGACTGCGGACATACAAATACAACATCGGCCCGATAAGCGTCAAAAAGGGCTCTATGAAAACCATGATCTGCCAGTTGAATACCCGCTGCGCAATGGGTAGCATCATGGGAATGGCCAACGCGCTGATGTAAAGGGCCAGGAACACATTGACAAAACGGTCACTCCTCGGGTGAAAGATCAGCAGGGCAGCCAGAAAAACGGCCTGCATGATCCCAAAACCTGAAATGAATACCAGGACATTCTCCTGGATAGAAAGAAGGACGATGTTCGGGGTTGGCATATCCCATAGGTGCTAGCATTTGCAATTTAAGGTAATTTTTATAGGCCTTTTATTCCTCGTTTTAACCTAAATTGCCTCGAAACAGGTTAAAATAGCTTAATACTCGGATAACATAAGTGGCTGATTCTCCGGCGAAATGTGTTTTCTTTGGTGATTAAACGAATGCCATAGGAATGTCAAAAAACAAATATTTACTGCCGTTCATCCTCATCTGCACGCTCTTCTTCATGTGGGCCTTTCTCCACAACATCAACGGGATCCTAATCCCCCAGTTAAAGAAGGTCTGCCATCTTTCCGACACTCAATCCTCCCTTATCGATCTCGCCGTCTATCTCGCCTACTTTGTCATGGCGATACCCGCAGGTCTGTTTTCTCACAAGTTCGGCTATAAAAAAGGGATCATCTTCGGCCTCTTCCTTTACGCCGCCGGAGCCCTGATCTTCTTGCCGGCCGCCGATAACCGCACCTTCCCCCTCTTCCTGCTGGCCCTCTTTGTAGCCGCCAGCGGTGCAGCTTTTTTGGAAACGATGGCCAACCCATATGCCACCATCCTCGGTAAACCCGAGACCACCGAACAACGCCTCAACTTCGCCCAATCCTTCAACGGTCTCGGCGCCGTCGTCGCGCCGCTGATCGGAACCTATTTCATTCTCTCGGGCATTGAACATACCCAGACCGAACTGGACGCCCTCGCTGCCAAAGGGCAACTCGAAGCCTATCTCCAACAGGAAGCTGGGGTCTTCAAACCGGTCTATTTGGTCATTGCCATCGTCCTGATCATCCTCGCGATCATCTTTATCTTTCAAAAGCTTCCCGAAGTCACCGAAACCACTCAGGATGCACACAGCACCACCAAATTCTCCCTTAGCATCCTGCGTGTCTCGCATGTCCGCTGGGCCGCCATCGGCGAATTCTGCTATGTCGGCGCACAGGCCGGTATCCTCGGTTTCTTCATCCGGTTCGCCCGGTATGCCGCCGATATTCACGAAAAGGAAGCAGGTACCCTGCAGGTCTTCGCCATGATTGGATTCATGCTCGGCCGTTTCCTCGGCACCTGGTTCATGCAATACATAAAACCAGCCCGCCTGCTGACGCTTTATGCGGTGATAAACATCGTACTGGTAACCATCGCCCTGACGACGCACGGCCGGATCGCCGTCTATACCCTTATGGCCACCCCTTTCTTCATGTCCATCATGTTCCCGACCATCTTTGCACTCGGGATCAAAGACCTCGGCGAAGAGACCAAGCTGGCTTCTTCCTTCCTTGTGATGGCGATCATCGGCGGCGCCTTTACACCGGTGATGATGGGCCTCATCTCCGACAAGACCGGAAGTATTCAAAAGGCTTATATCATGCCCCTTATCTGCTTCTTCTTCATCCTTTATTTTGGAATAAAAGGATACAGGATCAAACCCATTAAAAAAGCCCAACCCGCGCTCGCATGAGATACTGCCTCGCCCTCGACCTTCATTCCGACCCGGCCCTCATCGCCGAATATGAGAACTGGCACCGCGAGGTCTGGCCCGAAATAAAAGCAAGCATCCTGGATAGCGGGATCACACAGATGGAAATATACCGGCTGGAGAACCGGCTCTTCATGATCATGGAGACAAACGCCACCTTCAGCTTTGAAAAGAAGGCGGCCGCCGACGCCGCCAACCCCGCAGTCGAAAAATGGGAACAACTCATGTGGAAGTATCAATTGGCAATACCCGGCGGCCGCCCCGGCGAGAAATGGCGGCTCATGGAAAAGATTTTCTCATTAAGTAACAAAGGATAATGTTCAGTCTCGAAGGAAAACACGCAGTCGTAACAGGGGCCGGCAGCGGCATCGGCAAGGCCGTCGCCATCCTGCTGGCCAACCAGGGCGCCACGGTTTATGTGGCCGACATCAACGAAGAACAGGCAAACGAAACCGCACAAGCCATCGGACCCAAAGCAAAAGCAGTGGTCGCCGACGTCTCCGATCAGCAACAAACGACGGCCGCCTTCGCAAGCCTCCCAAAACTCGATATCCTCGTCAACAGCGCCGGGGTGTCCCACATCGGCACCGCCGAGTCCACCGAAGAGGCCGATATGGATCGCCTCTACAAGGTGAATATAAAAGGGGTCTACAACTGCCTCCACGCCGCCATCCCGCTGCTGAAGAAGAACGGCGGCGGCGTCATCATCAACATGTGCTCCATCGCCGCCACCATCGGCATCCCCGACCGCTTCGCCTATTCGATGACAAAAGGCGCAGTCTACTCGATGACACTCTCCGTGGCAAAAGACTACCTCAAGGACAAGATCCGCTGCAACTGTATCTCCCCCGCCCGCGTCCATACCCCCTTCGTCGACGGCTTCCTGAAAAAGAACTACCCGGGGAAAGAACAGGAGATGTTTGAAAAATTATCAAAGACCCAACCCATCGGCCGGATGGCAAAACCCGAAGAGATCGCCGCGCTGATCCTCTATCTTTGCAGCGACGAAGCCTCCTTCATCACCGGCACCGATTATCCCATCGACGGTGGGTTCATAAAACTAAATAACTAGCAGTATGTTTCTCATCAGACACGGTCAGCTCAATAACGAAAAGCCCGGCATCATCCTCGACGGCAAGCAATACGACGCCAGCGCCTTCAACGAAGACTACAACGAACAATTCTTCGGGACCGACGGTCTCCGTCGCCTCAAAGACTTCGTGGAAAAGAACAAGGGCAAGCTCCCCGAACTGGCAAAGGATGCCCGCCTCGGCGCGCCCGTCGCCCGCCCCTCGAAGATCGTCTGCATCGGCCTCAACTATATCGACCATGCAAGGGAGACGAATGCGACCCCTCCGTCCGAGCCGGTCATCTTCATGAAATCGACCACCGCCCTTGTCGGTCCCAACGATGATATCGTCATTCCCCGGAACAGCAAGAAAACGGATTGGGAGGTCGAGCTCGCTCTCGTCATCGGGAAAAAAGCCAGCTATGTAGAAGAAAGCGAAGCGCTGCAATATGTCGCGGGTTACTGCCTGCACAACGACGTCTCCGAGCGCGAATTCCAGATCGAACGCAGCGGCACCTGGGACAAGGGCAAGGGATGTGACACCTTCGCCCCCATGGGGCCCTGGCTCGCCACCGCCGATGAGATCGCCGATCCGCACCAGCTCCGCCTCTGGCTTACCGTCAACGGCAAAAAGATGCAGGACGGCAATACCTCCAACTTCATATTCAACATCCCCTTCCTCGTCGCCTATACCAGCCAGTTCATGACCCTGCTGCCCGGCGATGTCATTTCGACCGGGACACCGGCCGGAGTAGGACTGGGGATGAAGCCGAATGTCTACCTCCAGCCCGGGGACATCGTCGAGCTGGGGATCGACCATCTGGGCCAGGCCCGGCAAAACGTAAAAGCGTATGTCGCCCGTTAAACCACAAACCATCGACGCACACCAGCATTTCTGGCGGTTCGATCCCAACCGGGATACCTGGATCACCGACGAGATGCTCAAGATCCGGCGCGACTTCCTGCCCGCAGATCTGCATCCCCTCCTGCAGGCCAACGGCATCGACGGCTGCGTCGCCGTCCAGGCCGACCAGTCCGAAGAAGAAACGGAGTTTCTTCTTCTTTTGGCCCAAAACGATCCTATCATCAAGGGCGTCGTAGGTTGGATCAATCTCCAATCTCCCGACCTTGAAGAAAAGCTGGTACCCTACAAAAAATACTCAAAACTAAAAGGTTTTCGTCACGTCTTGCAAGGCGAGACGGATCGCGCCCTGATGCTTAAACCGGGATTCAAGCGTGGCATAGCCGCGCTCGGAAAACACGGTTATACCTACGACATCCTCATCTATCCCGACCAGCTCGGCTACACAAAGGATTTCGTCGCCACCTTCCCCGACCAACCCTTCGTCCTCGACCATATCGCCAAACCACATATCAAACACCAGTACATCACCGATGAATGGAAGGACGCGATCCGCGCCGCGGCCGCTTTCCCCAACCTGTATTGCAAGATATCGGGAATGGTCACCGAAGCCGACTGGTATGACTGGAAACCCGAACACTTTACCGTCTATATCGATACGGTGGTGGAAGCCTTCGGGACCGACCGCATCCTCTATGGTTCCGATTGGCCCGTCTGTCTCGTAGCGGCCAGCTACGAACAAACGATCGGTATCGTAAAAGACTATTTCGCACCATTTTCAAAAGACGAGCAAGCCGCCTTCTTCGGCGGCAATGCCACAAAATTTTATAAACTATGAACCTTCAATTAAAAGATAAGGTGATCATCGTCTCCGGCGGCGCAAAAGGCATCGGCGAAGGAATCGTAAAAGTTCTCGCCGCGGAAGGTGCGATTCCCTTTATCGTCGGCCGTAATGAGAAAGATAACAAAGCGACCATCGCCGCGGTGGTAGCCGCCGGCGGCAAAGCATTCCAAACCGTCGCCGAGCTCACCGACCCAAAGGCAAGCGAGCAGGCGATAAAAACGGTGCTCGATCAATTCGGCCGTATCGACGGCCTAGTCAACAACGCCGGCGTCAACGATGGGGTAGGGCTCGAGAACGGCAACTACGAAGCTTTCTTAGGCTCCCTTCACAAGAATCTCGTTCACTATTACCTGCTGGCCCACCATGCCTTGCCCGCATTAAAAGCCTCGAAGGGCGCCATCGTCAATATCGGCTCGAAGACGGCCGAGACCGGCCAGGGAGGCACCAGCGCCTACGCCGCGGCAAATGGCGGCCGGAGCGCCCTCACCCGCGAATGGGCCGTGGAGCTGCTCAAATACGGCATCCGCGTCAACGCCATCATCGTCGCCGAATGCTGGACACCGCTGTATGAAAAATGGATCCAAACCCTGCCAAACCCCCAGGAAAAGCTCGAGTCCATCGTCAAAAATATCCCGCTCGAGAACCGGATGACGACATCCGAAGAGATCGCCAATATGACGGCATTTCTACTCTCAAAATGTTCCAGTCACACTACGGGCCAACTCATCCACGTCGACGGCGGTTATGTCCATCTTGACCGCGCTTTAGCAAACGCCTAAATAGAAATGAAAACTCTCGTCTGCATAGAACCAGGAAAACTCGAATACCGCGAAGCGGATGCCCCACTCGCCCGTCCGGGCGAGTCGATAATAAAAATTAAGCGCATCGGCATCTGCGGCACCGACCTCCACGCCTTCGAAGGCACCCAACCCTTCTTCGAATACCCCCGCATCCTCGGCCATGAGCTCGCCGGCGACCTCGTCGACCTCGACCAGGCCCCAGGCTTCCAGCCCGGCGAAGCGGTCACCATCATCCCGTATTTCAATTGCGGCAAATGCATCGCCTGCCGCAACGGCAAGCCCAACTGCTGCACGACGATAAAAGTAGCTGGCGTCCACATCGACGGCGGCATGGTCGAATACCTGGCCGTCCCCTCTCAATTCCTCGTCCACGGCAACGGCCTCACCCACGATCAGCTCGCCCTCATCGAACCGCTGGCCATCGGCGCCCATGCCGTCCGTCGCGCGGCCATCCAAAAAAATGAATTCGTCCTCGTCATCGGAGCCGGCCCCATCGGCCTCGGCACCATGGAGTCCGCCCGCATCGCCGGAGCCGAAGTGATCGCCATGGATATCAACGAGGCCCGCTTGAACTTCGTCAAAGAAAAACTGCAGATCCTCCACACCGTAAATGCGTCAAACAACGCACTGGAACAGATACGCCACATCACTCGCGGCGACATGCCCACCGTCGTCATCGACGCCACGGGCAGCCGCAAGGCGATCAACGACGGCTTCCAATACATGGCCCATGGCGCCCGCTACGTCCTCGTAGGTCTGCAAAAAGGAACCATCGAATTCAGCCACCCCGAATTTCACAAACGCGAAGGCACCCTGATGAGCAGTCGCAACGCGACAAGAGAAGACTTCGAAAAGGTCATCGCCGCTATGAAGCAGGGCCTCATCGATCCAACCACCTATATCACCCATAGGATACCCTTTGACCGGCTAAAAGATCAATTCAAAAGCTTGCTGGATCCCGCCAACGGCGTCATCAAAGCAATGGTTGAACTAAAATGAACAAGAACAAAAAGATATTATCGGTCGGCGAGCTCCTGCTCCGCATCTGCCCCGGCGGCGACTGGCTGCAGGAGAACGTTCTCCCGTTCTTCGTCGGCGGCGCGGAAGCAAACGTGGCCACCGCCCTCGCCCTCTGGGGACGCCCCTCGGCCTATTTTACCGCCTTGCCCGACAACGCGATGAGCCGCGAGCTGGCCCAATACCTCGAAGAAAAGAACATCGAGACCAGCCGCATCCTCTACCAGGGCGAACGGATCGGCATCTACTACCTGCCCCAGGGAAAAGATATGAAGAACGCCGGCGTCATCTACGACCGCGCCCACTCCTCCTTCGCGTCCCTGAAACCCGGCTCCATCGACTGGGACAGCGTCTTGAAAGACATCGGCTGGCTGCACTTCAGCGCGATCTCTCCGGCGCTGAACAAGGACGCCGCCCTGGTCTGCGCCGAAATGCTAAAGGCCGCAAGCGCAAAGGACATCACGATCTCCCTCGACCTGAACTACCGGGCCAAGCTCTGGCAATATGGCGCCACGCCCACGGAGATCATGCCCGCCCTCGCCGATCACTGCGACCTCATCATGGGCAACCTCTGGGCCGCCGAAAAGATGCTCGGCATCCCTGTCGACCAAAGCCTCGTCGGCACCGACACCAAAAAGGACTACCTCCAGCATGCCTGGCTGACCAGCGAGCAGATCATGGAGAACTTTCCAAAAGTAAAGTACGTAGCGAACACCTTCCGTTTCGACAACGGCGAAAAAGGTATCCGCTACTTTACCACGCTCTATAACAATAAGACCCTTTATACCAGCAAGGAATATCTTTCCGATCAGATTCTTGACAAAGTGGGCAGCGGTGACTGCTTCATGGCCGGCCTCATCTATGGTCTGAGTCAGAACCATGGGATCCAGGACACTCTCGAATATGCGACGGCCGCCGCCTATCAAAAATTATTCATTCCCAGCGATGCGACCCACCAGCGCCCGGAAGAGATCAAACAATTCATGACGACGTATGAACGATAAAAAAGTCATCTTACAAAGCATCCTCGCCCAGGGCATCCTGCCCCTGTTTTATTGGGAAAGCCCCTCGGTCTGCCTGGAGGTCATCCGCACCCTCTATCGCGCCGGCGTCCGCGCCGTGGAATACACCAACCGCGGCACCGCAGCCCTCGACAATTTCACCATGCTGAAGAAGACGCTCGCCAAAGAGTCCCCCGACCTCTATCTCGGCATCGGAACGATCAAGTCCAGGACCGAGGCCGAGGCCTTCATAGCCGCCGGCGCCGACTTCATCGTAGCCCCCATCATCAACCCGGAAGTGGGCGAGCTCGCCGCAAAAGCCGGCCTCCTCTGGATACCCGGCTGCATGACGCCCAGCGAGATCTATAAGGCCCAGGAACACAAGGCCACCGTCATCAAGATCTTCCCCGCCAATATCCTCGGCCCCGAATTCGTCAGCTCCATAAAAGAGCTGTTCCAGGGCCAGCTGTTTATCCCCACCGGCGGCGTGGAGATCGAAGAGAACAATATCCGCAGCTGGATCAAGGCCGGCGTCTGCGCCGTAGGTCTCGGTAGCCGTCTGATCAGCAAGGAGATCCTCCTGAATGAGAACTACGAGCTCTTATACGAAAAAACAATGGTAGCCCTCTCCATCGCGCGAAGCGTCATCAAAGAATCAAGCAAATGAACCTCTCAAGAGAAAACCTAAAGCACATCACCGCAAAAGGCATTACAAAACCCGCCGATGCGATCTTCTCCTTCCCGGAAAAAGTGCTCCAGTTCGGCACCGGCGTCCTGCTGCGCGGTCTGCCCGACTACTTCATCGATAAAGCCAACCGCCAGGGCCTCTTCAACGGCCGCATCGTTGTCGTCAAATCCACCGATGGCGGTGACGCCGGCGCCTTCGACCGCCAGGACAGCCTCTATACGCTCTGCGTCCGCGGCATCGAAGAAGGAAAGAAGGTAGAGGAAAATATCATTTGCTCGGCGATCAGCCGCGTCCTCTCTGCCCGCGACCAATGGCAGGAAATAGTAAAACTCGCCCACAGCCCCGAAATGCAGATCATCGTCTCCAATACCACCGAAGTGGGTATCCAACTGGTGGAAGATGATATCCGCAGGAACCCGCCCGCCTCTTTCCCGGGCAAACTCCTGGCCTTCCTCTACGAACGCTGGAAGGCCTTTAACGGCAGCCCCGGAAGCGGCATGATCGTTATCCCCACGGAGCTGATCGTCGACAACGGCAAGAAACTCAAAGGCATCGTAAAGGAACTGGCCCAGATGGGTCAGCTGGAAGCGGACTTCGTGGTCTGGATGGAAAACCATTGCTCCTTCTGTAGCTCGCTGGTCGACCGTATCGTCCCCGGCAAGCCCGACGCATCCACCCTGAAACAATTGGAACAGGTTCTGGGTTATACAGATGGACTCCTCTCGATCTCCGAGGTTTACCGCCTCTGGGCCATCGAAGGCGAAGATAAAGTGCGCGAGATCCTTTCGTTTGCAAAAGCCGACGCCGGCGTGATCATCGAGCCGGACATCGAGGTCTATCGGGAGCTGAAGCTCCGGCTGCTCAACGGCACCCATACGCTCAGCTGCGGCCTGGCCTTCCTCGCCGGCTTCGATACGGTCAAGAACGCCATGGACGACCCCTCCTTCGCCACCTTTGTCGCGGACCTCATGCTGAAGGAAATAGCCCCGGCGATCCCCTACGAGCTTCCGCTGCAGGAGGCCCGCGATTTCGGTCTCCGGGTCCTCGACCGCTTCCGTAATCCGCACCTGCAACATCAATGGATCAGCATCACCATGCAATACACCTCCAAGCTGAAAATGCGGGTGATCCCGGTCCTGCTCCGCCACTACGAGAAACATCATTTCCCGCCGGCACATATGGCGCTCGGCTTCGCCGCCTATCTGCTGTTCATGCGCGCCCAGCCGCCACACCCGGTGAACGATGACAAGGGCGGCTATTTTGCCGATCTCTGGCATAAATACCCCGCCCCCGAAGTGGCGACCATTGTATTAAAAGACAAAACCCTCTGGGGCGCCGACCTCTCCCAGCTACAAGGCTTCGAAGGCGCCGTCCGGCTCTATCTCGACGACCTCATCGCAAAAGGCCCCGTCGCAACCCTTGCCCAACTCACTACAAAAGCAATTCTATGAGCACACAAACCATACTGAAAGTCCACCCCGCCGACAACGTCCTCGTCGCCCTCGCCAACCTTCCAAAAGACACCAAGGTGACCTTCGAAGGCGAGGAATATACCATCCAGGAGAACGTAAAAGCAAAACATAAGTTCGCCACCGTCGACCTGAATCCCGGTGACAGCATCACGATGTACGGCGTCCTCGTCGGCAAAGCGCAACAACCGATAAAAAAAGGCGGCCTCATCAGCACCACCAACGTCAAACACGCCGCCAGTGATTTCAACATCGGCGAGCGTCATACCGAATGGCTGAAACCCGACACGACAAAATTCAATGGCCGGACCTTCAACGGCTATCAGCGCGCTGACGGCAGCGTAGGCACGGCCAACTACTGGGTCGTCATCCCCATGGTCTTTTGTGAAAATCGGAACCTCGACGTTCTGCAGCAGGCCCTCGTCACCGACCTCGGCTATGGCCGCAACCGCACCTACCAGCTGCAATCGCAGCAGCTCGTCAGTCTCTACAAATCCGGTAAATCGGTCGAAGACATTCTCTCCACCGATTTGGAGGCCGACTATGCGCACAACAACAACCAGCGCCTCTTCCCCAACGTCGACGGCATCAAATTCCTCAACCACGACGGCGGTTGCGGGGGAACGCGCCAGGATGCCCAGGCGCTCTGCGGTCTCCTCGCCGGTTACATCACCCATCCCAACGTCGCCGGCGCCACCGTGCTCAGCCTCGGCTGCCAGAACGCTCAGGTCAGCATGCTGGAAGAAGAGATAAAGAAACGCTCCCCCGAATTCTCGAAGCCCATGTATATCCTCGAGCAGCAGAAGGTCGGTACGGAATCGGCCTTCCTCTCCGAAGCGATAAAGCAAACCTTTGCCGGTCTCATCCTCGCCAACAAGCAGGAACGCAAGCCCGCACCGCTAAGCAAGCTCTGCATCGGCCTCGAATGCGGCGGCTCCGACGGCTTCTCCGGCATCTCCGCCAATCCCGCCATCGGCTACACCTCCGACCTGCTGGTCGCCCTCGGCGGCTCAGTCATCTTGTCTGAATTTCCCGAACTCTGCGGCGTCGAACAAAATCTATCCGACCGCTGCATGGACATTCCCACAGCCGAACGCTTCTCCCACCTGATGCGCACCTACAACGATCGCGCAAAAGCCGTCGGCTCCGGCTTCGACATGAATCCCTCGCCGGGGAACATCCGCGACGGATTGATCACCGACGCCATCAAATCGGCAGGCGCGGCAAAGAAAGGCGGTACCTCACCCGTCACCGCCGTCCTCGATTACCCCGAGAAAGTGACGAAACCCGGTCTCAACCTGCTCTGCACCCCCGGCAACGACGTCGAATCCACCACCGCCGAAGTGGCCTCGGGCGCCAATATCGTCCTCTTCACCACCGGCCTCGGCACACCCACCGGCAACCCCGTGACCCCCGTCGTCAAGATCGCGACAAACACCGCCCTCTTCGAGCGGATGCGCGATATCATGGACATCAATACGGGAACGATAATAGAAGGGACCGAAACGATAAAACAGGCCGGCGAACGCATCCTCGATTACGTCATCGGCGTGGCCAGCGGCGAGACCCAGGTGGCCGCCGTCCGCCACGTGCAGGATGATTTCATCCCCTGGAAACGCGGGGTGAGCCTCTAAAACTTCGGAACAGCACGCTGCCGTTGGTCCGACCAGCAGCCCGGCCGGCTTCCGCCGGAGTCATTGTCGCAGCATGTAAGGGGGGGTAATCCGTTACTCGCCCCTTAATCTCCAAAAATTCGCAGGTGTTTTAAC